>RCNC010000438.1_pt1 | contig 26412 bp, 24 predicted proteins | sample 2041301 | NCBI WGS metagenome assembly RCNC01 (sample SAMN09708231, study PRJNA481090) | Marine sediment metagenome, whole genome shotgun sequencing project. | biome: marine sediment; feature: ocean; material: sediment; isolation source: Sewage treatment plant 13A marine sediment (STP13A) ... | reverse complement strand
CCTGATATCTGCGTTATGCTCAAAATTTTATCCTCGGAATATCAACTATATGCCTGCGGTAAAATTTTTCGCATGCCTTGATCTCAACCCAATCTACCTATTTCTGGATGGACACTACCTAAATCATAACAGGATGGTAAATTTGGCCCCGGCGCCATGTGGGATCGATCAGATGTTTCCCGGCTTTGAAAAACTCATCGAATCACGAATTAAAAAGGCCCAGGACGAGGGCGCTTTCGAGAATCTTCCCGGCAGCGGCCAACCCCTTCCTATAGAGGATGACCGGCATATTCCCGAGGACCTGCGTATGGCGCACAAAGTCCTGAAAAATGCCGATTGCCTGCCGCCGGAGGTGCAATTGCGCAAAGAGATCCGCACAACCGAAGACCTGCTGGCCGGCATGACCGACACGGTGCTAAAGTATCGGACTATAAAAAAACTCAACTTCCTGATCATGAAGCTGAATGCCTTGAAAGACGCCAACCCGGCCTATGATATTCCCCAGCGCTATTACGGCGAGGTGGTCGAACGCCTCGGGGCCGATAAAGCATAACCTGGTGCAACCATGTTTGAAAAAAAGAAAGAGGACGACGGCCTGGTCCGGAGTGTGCTGCTCGCCTATCTTATTCTGGCACTTCATGTGCTGCTCATCGCCGGGGTGGCGATCCTGGTTCTTTTTTTCCGAGGCGTGGTAAACTATATGCTCTGGATTTTTCTCGGTGGAGTGGCGCTGATTGGGTTTTCCGCATTCTATTTTATCAGACGGATGCGGGCCGAAGGCAGATCACTTAGCGAGATGTTAAGAAATCCCATGTTCAACGGGCGATCCGTGGAGGTGAGCCTACTGGGCGGGATGGCCACCGTCAAACTGGGCCAGTCGTCCCGGCAACCGGCTATCGAACACGATGCGGCCATGTACATTCCCCGTCTTGAAGACCCCGACGCATCGCGCAGCAGGGATGTTTCGGAACTCGCGGAACTGGCTCGCATGCTTGAAAAAGACCTCATCACGGTCGACGAATTCAACAAGGCCAAGCGACATCTGTTGAAAGGTTAAATGAGCCTGCCGCTAAGAAACTGAATCGTATCGCAGGCATGAGTGCCTCGCCTGGCGACCACATTCGCTGCATACCGGCTTTCAACTGCCATATCGCAAAAGGGGATTATTATTATGAAAAAGAAAACCATCGCCTTGATCTCCGGTGGCATTTCGTCGGAAAGAGAAGTGTCCCTCAACAGCGGCAAACAGGTATATGAAGCCTTGGACAAGGACAGGTATGACATTCTGACCTACGATCCCAAGACGGACATCCCCCTGCTGGTGACCGATGCCGACAGAATCGACTGCGCGCTGATCATCCTGCACGGGCCCTATGGTGAAGACGGTACGGTTCAGGGGTTGCTGGATCTGCTGGACATTCCCTATCAGGGGGCCGGTGTGTTGGGCAGTGCAGTAGCCATGAACAAACTGTTGTCCAAGCATCTTTACGAGCGGGCCGGCTTGGTCGTGCCGCCTTATGTGGTGGTGCGGCGGGGGGAATCGGTCGACGTGAGCCACATCGTCACCGGGTTGGGTCTTCCGCTGGTGGTCAAACCGGTAGAAACCGGATCCAGCGTGGGCATGTCCATCGTCCGCGACGAATCATCGCTGGCCGCTGCGGTGGGAAAGGCTTTGGAGTTCGGCGCTACGGCCATGATCGAAGCCTATATCTCCGGCACGGAGATTACCTGCGGTGTATTGGGCAACCAGGACATCGACGCGCTGCCGCTCATCGAAATCATTCCGGGGGAAGATTACGAATTTTTCGACTACGAAGCCAAATACCAGCCTGGTGCCACCCAGGAAATTTGCCCGGCGCGCATTGACGCGCAGTTGACCCAAAAGGCGCAGGCCTGTGCCGTAGAGGCCCACAAAGCCCTGTACTGCCAGGGATACAGCCGGACGGACATGATTCTAAAAGATGGTGAATTTTTTGTGTTGGAAACCAACACCATCCCCGGCATGACGGGCACCAGCCTATTTCCACAGTCGGCAAAGGCCGCCGGGATGTCCTTCGGCCAGTTGCTGGATCGGCTCATCGAACTGGGTATGGAGGCCCGGCGTCGGCAAACCACACGGGGTTAGTCGTATGTCACCACAAATGCCCGCGGCAAATCCGCTGGCCCATAACAATGAGGGAGGAATCTTATGAAAGTGTTGGTTGTCGGCGGAGGCGGAAGAGAGCACGCCCTGGTTTGGAAAATCGCCCAAAGTCCACGTGTGAAGAAAATTTTCTGCGCGCCCGGAAATGCAGGTATGGTTAAACTGGCCAATTGCGTTCCCATCGGTGCCGCCGAAATCGACAAACTTTTGGCTTTTGCCCGGGATGAGAAGATTGATCTCACCGTTGTCGGCCCGGAAGATCCCTTGTCCAAAGGCATCGTCGACCAGTTCGAAGGGGCGGGCATGCGGGTTTTCGGCGCCAGCCAGAAAGCGGCCCGGATTGAATCCAGCAAGTCCTTTGCCAAGGCGATCATGGAAAAATACGGCATCCCGACGGCCAAGGGGCGGACCTTTACACGCCTTGCCCAGGCGCAGGCCTATGTGAAAAAGATGGGGGCGCCTCTGGTGGTCAAAGCGGACGGCTTGGCCGCCGGAAAAGGGGTTATCGTCTGCAGCACCGAAAAAATGGCCCTGGATGCCCTGAAACAGATTATGGTGGACCGTGAATTCGGCGAGGCTGGAGACCAGGTGGTTGTGGAAGAGTGCCTGGTGGGGGAAGAGGCCTCTTTTCTGGCCTTTACCGACGGCAAAACCGTGCTGCCGCTGCCCTCTTCACAGGACCACAAGCCTGTCTTCGATGATGACAAGGGCCTGAATACCGGCGGTATGGGCGCCTATTCTCCCGCACCGGTGGTGGACGGGTATCTTCACCAGCGGATCATGAATGAAGTCATGATCCCCATGGTCAAGGGCATGGCTGCCGAGGGTTGCCCGTACAAAGGCGTTTTGTATGCCGGCCTGATGATCGACCGGGACACGATCAAGGTGCTGGAGTTTAATGGCCGGTTCGGTGATCCGGAGGCTCAGCCATTGTTGGTTCGTCTGCAAAACGACATCATTCCGGTGATCGAGGCCATCATCGACGAACGACTGGACACCTGCCGCCTGGAGACCGATCCCCGGGCATCGGTCTGCGTGGTTATGGCTTCCGGAAATTATCCGGGGAAGTACAAGAAGGGACTGGAGATCACCGGCATTGATGCCGCCAATCGCATGCGGGACGTGGTGGTCTTTCATGCAGGGACCCGGTTGGAAGGCAAGCGGATCCTTTCGGATGGCGGCCGGGTGCTGGGAGTCACGGCCCTGGGCGATACGGTGGAACTGGCCATCAAGAAAGCCTACCAGGCGGTGGCCAAGATCAACTGGAAGAATGTTCACTACCGAACCGACATCGGTAAAAAGGCCTTGGTGCGGATGCAGGCGGTGCCCCGGGTGGGAATCGTCATGGGCAGCGATTCTGATCTTAACGTAATGGAAGCGGCCCTGGGGATATTCAAAAAGTTCGGGATCCCCATCGAAATGACCGTGGCCTCGGCCCATCGAAGCCCACAGCGGGCGACCGCTTATGCTGTTTCAGCCAGGCAGCGGGGGCTAAAGGCCATCATCGCTGGTGCCGGTCATGCCGCCCACCTGGCCGGCGTTTTGGCGGCCCACACCACGCTGCCGGTAATCGGTGTTCCCATCGACTCTTCCTGCCTTCAAGGGCTCGATGCGCTGCTCTCCACGGTTCAGATGCCCCCGGGTATCCCTGTGGCCACCGTGTCTATCGGAAAGCCGGGGGCGAAGAACGCAGCCATTCTGGCCGTTCAGATCATGGCAGCGTCCGACGATGCGCTGAGCGCCCAATTGGAGAATTTTAAAAAGGAAATGGCCGCCCAGGTTGAAAAAAAGGCTGAGAAACTCAGGGAATACCGCTAAGGTCGTCCGGGTCGATTCGTCAAGCCCCGATCCGGATGATATCCGGACGGCGGCCCAGATCCTTGGACAAAAAGGGATACTGGTATTTCCCACCTCAGGGCTCTATGGCCTCGGGGCCGATGCATTCTGTTCCGAGTCCATCCGCCGGGTGTTCGCCATCAAGCGTCGGGCGGCCCATCTACCGTTGCTGGTGCTGCTGTCCGGCATTCACGATATGGATCGGGTGGTGCGAACGGTTCCCGATTATGTCGAGCCTTTGTTGGGACTGTGGCCCGGCGGAATTACAGTCATTTTTAAGGCTGGGGAGGCAGTGCCGGCGTGCATTACCGGCGGAACGGGCAAGATTGGCGTGCGCGTGCCGGCTCATCCGGTGGCAAAAGCGCTGGTCGAGCGATTCGGCGGCCCCATCACCGCAACCAGCGCCAATCTGTCCAACTTTCCGGCAGCGGCCAGGGTGATGGATCTTGACCCTGAAATTCGCCGTCAGGTGGAGATGGTTTTAGATGGCGGTACCCTTGCCGGCGGTCCCGGTTCCACCGTTGTGGACGTGACTTGCTGGCCTGTCCGCGTTGTCCGCGAAGGGGCGGTATCCCGGCAGGCCATCGATGACGTTCTGAGAAAAGGATAGTTCAATTTGATTGACAATCTTCAGGGTTTTTCCTATATATCCAAACCCATGCCGGAGTGGTGAAATTGGTAGACGCAGTGGACTCAAAATCCACCGGGGGCGACTCCGTCCCGGTTCGATTCCGGGCTCCGGCACCAATCAGGATAGAAACGGCGACCGGTGTCCAACTGGCCGCCGTTTTTTTTAGGACCGCCGTCGTTAATTCTTGTCAGTTTGCAAGTTTGTTGCTGACAGCGGCAGGCCAATCATAAACGCATTTCCAAGGAGGTCTGTTTATGTGGGGACAGATTAAAAAATACATCATCATCGGTCTTATCGCCGCTGGCGGATACTATGTGCTGGGCCACCATTTTATCTACTATGAGCGAACGATATCCCTGCTGCCCAAGGAGGAGTTGACCCTCAAATACACCTTCTACGACCTGGGCAATAAACGACCGGAAACGATTTTAAAAGTGGATGAACTGCGCTGGGCCGGTATCGGTGATATCATGGTGGAAAAGGGGATTGTTCCCGAGAGCAAGATACGCATGCTGGAAGACAAGGCGGAGAAGGCCTCGGAAAACTAATCCCCGCGAACCTTGTCTTGCGGCATGACATGCAGACGAACACCGGCGAGAAGCCCGCCTTTCACCCCATGGGAAGCATGTTGTCAGCCAGGCGGCTGGAGGCCTTCTTCAGGTTGATGCTGAGCAGATTTGCCAGTCCCTTCAGGATGTTGACGCCGAGATCTACCTCTTTCGACAGGATATCCTCGAAGGCCGTGCGTTGAAAAACCGCCAGCCTGACCTTTGACCTCGCGACAACGGTGGAGGACCGCGGGAAATTGTTGATGATGGACATCTCCCCGATGGATCGGCCGCGTCTCAGTGTGGCCATGACATCGCTGCTGTTGGGGCCGGTCTTTTTAGTCACATCCAGTTCCCCGCTTTCAACGAAACAGACGAAATCCGCTCTGTCCCATTCATTAAACAGCACGTCACCGGGCTCAAGGTCCATAAAATCCATCCGTGCGGCCACGTCAATCAGTTCATCTCTTTCCAGAAACTCAAACAGCGGCAGATTGATGATAAAATCAACCAGACGTTCGTTATTGTTAGACCGGTTCTGCCCCAATTGGTTTTCGCGCATATTCCTTTTCCTATCGGTTTTCTGATTTTTTCCCAACATGGCATAGAACATCCGCCGCGAGGGTACAAACTTCTGGTGGTTTGACCTGAAAACAGCTACAACGATCTCCCGGTACTGTCTCTATCGGCACCCGAAAATGGGGACTTGAGTCCAAGAAACGAAAAGCCTTTTTCAGACTGAATGTCAAGCCTCGAAAAATTTAGGTCACTGCTAAATGCCCACCACCTATTTAAAATTACTGATGACCGCCATTTTCTGGGGGGGAACCTTTATTTCCGGCAGAATGCTGGCTGGTTCCGTCCCCCCATTTTCCGCAGCATTTTTTCGATTTCTCTTTGCGGCAGTGTGTCTCTATGCCCTTGTTGTGCGCCAGGAAGGAAAAATACCAAGGCTTGAAAGGCAACAGATCCTGCCGGTGGTGCTGCTGGGATTGACAGGCGCGTTGGCCTACAATGTTTTTTTCTTCAATGGGTTGAAGCTAATAACCGCCGGTCGGGCATCTGTCATCATTGCCAACAACCCGATTCTAATTTCTCTTCTCTCCGCCCTGTTTTTTAAAGAAATCCTCTCTCCGACAAAGGTCCTCGGTATTCTGATTTCCGTTGCCGGGGCCGTTATTGCAATTTCCGGCGGAGATCCGTTGGCCTTGTTTGCGGGCGGTATGGGAATAGGAGACCTGTATATTTTCGGCTGCGTGCTCAGTTGGTCGGCTTTTACGCTGATTGGAAAACGGGTAATGCGTCACCTTTCCCCTTTAGCAGCGGTATCGCATTCAGCGGCCGTTGGGGTGCTGGCACTGCTGATTCCTGCCTGCATGGAGGGCATGCCTGCGGCGGTGACGGGTTATTCACTGTTGGATTGGGGCAACCTGGCCTATCTCGGATTGTTTGGCACGGTGCTGGGGTTCGTCTGGTACTACGAGGGCATTCGGGTGATCGGACCGTCACGGGCCAGCCTGTTTATCAATTTCGTGCCTATCAGCGCTATTTGTCTGGCCCACATCATCCTGAAGGAGCCTTTGACCCTTTCACTTCTGTTGGGCGGCACCCTGGTGATCACCGGCGTCACTTTGAACCACCTTCCGGTTTCTGGCGTGCGCGTGTTCAAATCAAAGGCGCGGGTCTGAATACAAAGGAGAATAACATGCTTTCCACACAGATTCCCGGTTTCGGCACACTGACCCTCGAGCATCTTGTTCTGGACTATAACGGCACCCTGGCCGTGGACGGTCTGCTGCTCCCCGGTGTCAAAGGTGCCCTCAATACCCTTGCCGCAGAGCTGGCGATTCATGTGGTCACGGCCGATACCTTTGGCAGAGCGGCCGGCGGTCTTGAAGGGGTCAACTGCCGGCTGACCGTTCTGGAAGCAGGGCGTCAGGACCAGGCCAAAGTCAACGTCGTCAACCGGCTGGGCGCGGACCGGACGGCCAGCATCGGCAACGGTCGCAACGATGCGCTGATGCTGGCGGCTTCGGCTCTGGGAGTCGCCGTCATATTGGGTGAAGGGGCTTCCACGGTGAGCCTGAATGCGGCCGACATCGTCTGCACGAATATCGTGGCAGCGCTCGAATTGCTGATGCATCCGTTGCGGCTCACGGCCACTTTGCGATCCTGAGACAGAACGGCTGATAGGGACAGTTATTCAACGGACGAGGAAATCAAAAAGAAATGGGTGGGCCTTAAGGGGTTGTGGCCAGTCAGCCACCGATACCCTGCATCTGGTCTTTGACCGGGGTTACACAATCGGGGCAAAGCTGGTGCTTGGCCGCTTTATGTCGCACGGCGATTCGGAAAATTTCTGCCAGCTGCTCGTCCGATCCATCATTTCTCAACAGCTCCTTGAGGGATTCGTGGCGATCGGACAGCAGGCAGGCGCGAAGCTTGCCGTCTGCCGTCAGTCGCAGGCGGTTGCAGCGGTTGCAGAAATGATGGCTCATGGCGCTGATGAATCCGACTTCTCCCTGGGCTCCCGCTATGCGATAGCGCCTGGCCGGACCGTCATTCTGGCCGTTTCCCACCGGGGTCAACTCCCCGATGGTGGCAATCATCTCTTGGATTTCCGGTGTTAGCATCTGATCCTGCGGACTGGTCCGACTGTTGCCAATGGGCATGTATTCGATAAACCGGATGTGGAAGGGGTGGTCCAGAGAAAGTCTGCCGAACGCTATGATTTCATCATCGTTGATACCCCGCATGGCCACGACATTGATTTTGATGGGGGTGAAGCCGATTTCCCGGGCCCGCTGAATGCCCGACCAGACCTGTTCGAACCGATCGTAACCGGTGATCTGGGCATACTTTTGGGGGTCCAGCGAATCCAGGCTGATATTGATGCGGCGGATACCGGCATCGAATATCTGTTGGGCATTCGGGGCGAGGAGAACCCCGTTGGTGGTCAATGAAACATCTTCCAGTTTCCTGATGCGAGTCAGTCGGCCCAGCAGCTCAACGGCCCCTTTTCTGACCAGGGGTTCGCCGCCGGTGATGCGCACCTTTCGGATACCCAGCTGTATGCCGATTTTCACCAGGCGCAGGATCTCTTCGTAGCTGAGGATGTCGTCGTGATCGAGTTTGGGAATGCGGCCCTCGGGCACACAGTAAAGGCACCTTAAGTTGCAGCGGTCGGTGATGGAAATGCGAAGGTAGTTTAGATGGCGTTTTTCCTGATCCACCAACTCTCCGACATCTGTCAGCCCTTTATCCATGTCTTTTCCCATTGCCATGTCCGACAGGACCTGCCGCTGCCAAGCGTTGGTATTAACGGTAACTACGCCTGATGGTTCAATATTGCCTGGATCAGGCCGGGAACCGTGTACGTATCGGCCTCTATGGTTACCGAAAAACCCAGATCCCGGGCGGTCTGGGAGGTAATTGGACCGATGCTGGCTACGCTGACGCCCTTCATCAGTTGATCAACGCGATCCGGAGGCAGCAACCGGTGAAAGTTCTTCACCGTGGACGAACTGGTGAAGGTGACCATATCTATGGTTCGTTCAGTCAGGCGGGCGATCAGATCCGCGGCGCTGTTTTCCGCTTGCCGGGTTTCATAGGCCGTTACCTCATCAACCATTGCCCCCATGCGGGTCAACTCCACGGGGAGCACGCTGCGTGCCTCCATGGCGCGTGGCAGCAGGATCCTGCTGCCCTTGACCGGCGTAGCGCTAAACGCCTCCACCACGGATTCGGCGCGGTAGCTTTCCGGGATGATGTCGCTTTTCAATCCCCAGGTCCTGAGACGGTCTGCCGTGGCAGGGCCGATGGCGGCGGTTTTAATGTGTCCCAGCGCCCGCACGTCCAGCCCATTTTCAAAAAGGCGCCGGAAGAAATAATCCACCCCGTTGACGCTGGTGAAGACGATCCAGCTATACTGGTCTATGGTCTCGATCGCCCTGTCCAGCCCGGCCCAATCCGGCGGTGGTCCCACTTGGATGGTGGGACACTGGATACATTCAGCACCATATTCGGTCAATCGTTGAACCAGTCCGCTTGCCTGCTCCCGGGCTCGGGTGACAACGATCCGGCGGCCCATCAGGGGGCGCTTTTCAAACCACTGCATGGTCTTTCGCAAGTTGACCACGCCGCCGACGATGATGATGGCCGGCGCTTTGATACCGGCCCTTCGGGTCTCCTCGACGATCGTTCCCAAGGTCGCAGTCACAGTTTTCTGTTTGGGTGTGGTCCCCCAGCGGATGACCGCCGCCGGGGTGTCCGCCGATCGGCCGTTGGCCACCAGGTTGGCGGCGATGGCCGGCAGGTTCTTGACCCCCATGAAGAAGACCAGCGTGCCAATGCCGGTTGCCAGGGCCTTCCAGTTGACACTGGATTCAGCCTTGGTGGGGTCCTCGTGGCCGGTGACGAAGGCCACATCCGATGTATAGTCCCGGTGGGTCAGCGGAATGCCGGCATAAGCCGATGCGCCGATGGCGGCAGTCACGCCCGGTACGACCTCGAACGGGATACCGGCGGCGATGAGGACTTCCGCTTCTTCACCGCCACGGCCAAAAATAAAGGGGTCGCCCCCTTTGAGCCGGGCCACCACGTTCCCCTGTTTGGCCTTCTCCACGATCAGGGCGTTGATGCCATCCTGGGGCAGGGTGTGGTCGCCTCCCTTTTTGCCCACGTAGATCATTTCCGCATCCGGGTTGGCATGCGCCAGCAGGGTCGGCGATGCCAGATAGTCGTAGACGACGACATCGGCCCTGGCAATGCAATCGGCTCCCTTGACGGTGATCAAACCGGGGTCCCCGGGGCCGGCCCCCACCAGAAACACTTTGCCCGTTTCGTTGTTACTATGCATTCGCGTTCAGTCTTTCCAGGATATCTCCGGCACCCAAGGCCAGCAGCGCTTCGGCCAGTTGCAGGCCGATCTTTTCGCTTTGGGCTTCGGGGCCGCTTTTTGACTGTTTGACCTGATGGGATCCGTCCACATCGCAGACCAGGCCGGTGAGGGTATATCCCCTTTCGTCGATATGTCCGTGGCCGGCAATGGGAACCTGGCAGCCACCTTCCAGCCGGCTTAAGAACGCCCGCTCACCCATCACCACCTGTCGGGTGGACAAATCGTCCAGGGCCGCAACCACCGGTGCAATGCGCGAGTCATTTTCCCTGATCTCAATGCACAGTGCGCCCTGACCCACGGCGGGCAGCATGATCGTTTCATCCAGAATCTGGGTGATACGATCGGCCAGTCCAAGGCGGCGAACACCGGCAGCTGCCAGTACGATGGCATCCATCGATTCGCTCTCCAGCTTTTTCAGACGGGTGTCCAGATTTCCCCGCAAGGGAAAAATGCTGATGTCTGGCCGCACCCGAAGCAGTTGGGCGGAACGGCGAAGGCTGCTGGTGCCTATCCGCGCCCCTTGTTCCAGCCGGTCCAGAGGCAGGCCGCTTCGGGTGATCAGGACATCGCGAGGCTCTTCCCGCTCGGGAATCGCACCGATGCATAGGCCGCCGGGAATATCGGCGGGCATGTCCTTCATGCTGTGCACTGCCAGGTCGATGCGTCCATCCAGCAACGCTTCTTCAATTTCCTTGACGAACAATCCTTTTCCGCCCACTTTGGCCAGTGGAACATCAAGGATCTTGTCTCCCTTGGTTTTGATGATGACCAGGTCGACGGTGAGATCGGGATGGTGGCGGTTGACGGCCTCTTTTACCCAGTTGGCCTGCCACAGTGCCAACTGGCTGCCCCGGGTGCCGATGGTGATGGTGCCGCTGGCCATCAGGGGCCACACCCAGAGCAGCTGGATGCGCTGCAACCGGTGCATGACGATGATGAGGCGGATGTGCTCACGGTCTCACCGCCGCTGCCTTTGCTGACAAACCCACAGGTGGACATGAGTCGACAGACCGTATCGGCCTTGCAAGCCGGGCACTGATCCGGTTCGCTGCCGCCCAGCACCAGATATTCGAAATCTTGACCGCATCCTTTGCAGTGGTATTCATAGATGGGCATGGAACAGTTACTCCTTGTTCATGATTGAAATCAAACGATGGTTGTTCAAGCGATTGCGCTGCCGGCCTTGGGGAAAACCTCGATCGTAAAACGGTCAGGTTCGTAAGCCATTCCGCCGACCCCCATCGCTTGTCTGTATACACACTTTTTTCAACCTCGGGCAGCCCGGAATGCACTTGCCGTCACGGGTCAGTTGATTCGACGGACCTGTTAATTTAAGCACGAAAGTGATCTTAACAACCTGCAGCGGTCAAGTTTGATGAAACCATCCGGCATCCCGCAGGTGCGGTTTTTCACGGATCCCTTCAGGAGGCCCTGGATGCCGTCATGCGGTCCTGCGTCTCTTCGATTTGCGGCTGGCTGTCATGGCCCATTGCCGCGGCCATTTCAAACTCGGCCAGTGCATGGTTCAACTTTCCCTGATTCAGGAACACATGGCCCAGACGGTGCCTGAAGAGGCCGTTGTCCGGGGATAGTCGAACACTTTGCTCGCACAGCACCGAAGCCACATCCAGGCTTTCTCCCCGCTCGGTATAGAGCCGACCCAGAAGCGATAGCGATTCCGCATCACCGGGGTTTATCTTTACGGCGCTCTTGTAAGCCTGGATGGCGTCCTTGGTTAACCCCAGGTAGTCCAGACAGGCCCCGAGGCTTTTAAATGCGGGGCCGGATCGGTTGTTGGCCAGGGTGGCGGCTTCCAGGTAAGGGCGGGCTTTTTCGGTGGCACCCATCTCAACGAGTATCTGTCCGATGTGAAAAATCACTTCAAAAACGTTTGGTTCGCAGGTATCGGCCTTCAGGAAGCATTCCAGTGCCTGTTCCAGGTTCCCTTTGAGTAGAAGAATAAAGCCCTTGTTATAGATGGCCATCACCTCTTGCGGGGAAAGCCAGATCGCATGCTCAAAGGCGCTCAGGGCATTGTCGAAATCCTTCAACACCCCATGGCACACCCCTATACTGTTATGCAGGTTCGCGTCCGCAGGATCGAGCAATAACCCTTTTTTATATTCACTGATGGCACCGGCGATGTCTCCTGCCTGGTAGAAACGGTCCCCACTGATGTTCAGGCTCACCGCATCGAAGCCGGTAATCGTGCCGGGACCGAAAAAACAGGCATGCTCAAGCGCCTTTTCAGCATTATCAATAAGTTGCGTGCGGACATAGTTAATGGTCGGGTAGGCGGCGACGCCGATGGTAAACGGCGGATTTTCCGATTCGGGTACGGCGTCAAAAAGCTGTTGGGCCAGCCCATGTCCGTCGGCAGCGGTAAGATGAGGAAAAACGCAGGCAAAACGCTCAGGACCGATCCGCGCCCAGGTTCCTTTATACGTCCGGCAGAGCGTGGCAATGACAGTTGCCGCATCTTCCGGGACGACTGCCTTTTTGACGTTGTCCGCCTTTACCCTGGAGGACCCTTCAATCCTGACTGCGATCGCGCACAGCGTGGCGGCGGATGCCATCTGGGTGTCAATGGCATGGACCAACCCCTGTCGGTCCTGCATGTCGGAAAAACGGGGGTCAGGGGAGGGGGCCGCGGCGCTTTCCCGGCGGGTCAATACCTCCTGTGCATTTCCGTCATCAGTGATCTCATCGGAATGAGAGAAAAGGAATTCTTGTGTCGTGCTGCGGTTTTTAAACAAATTTGATGCGTGTCGTGCCATCCATTCACCTTCCATGGGTACCGACGGCCAGCATGTCTGCAAAGGCCTTTTCAATGATATCAAGCTCTTCTTCCTGCAGGGTCCGGGGATCCACGATGAATCGGTCGTTTTCGATTCTGCCGATAATGGGTGGATTGCTGTTTCGCAACCACCGTTCGACGGCATTGACGGACATTCCGCCTACCGTAATGCCCAGGCAACGGCTGGGCAGATCCAGCATCGGCAGTGAACCACCTCCGGCCTTCGAGGAAATATCCAGCATTTCCACCTTGAGTCCTTCGCCGGGCACCCGTTCAAGACGGGATTTCAATTCTGCAGCCCGTCCGTGGATGACGGCCAGCGGCAAAGTGAGCATTCTCAAGGTGGGAATCTGGTGCACCGCCCGAGGCTCGTCGCGGTAAAGCTGCAAGGTGGCTTCAAGGGCAGCCAGGGTCATTTTATCGATGCGCAGGGCCCGGGTCAGCGAATTGGCTTTGATCCGGTCGATGTGTCGCTTGCTGCCTAATATGATGCCCGCCTGGGGGCCGCCCAGCAGCTTGTCTCCGCTGAAGGTGACCACATCCACACCGGCGGCCAGGGATTCCTGGACGGTGGGTTCCTTGATCAGGCCGTATTTGGAGAAATCCACCAGGGTGCCGCTGCCAAGGTCTTCCATGACAGGAAGGCTGCGGCGCCGGCCGATAGACACCAAGTCGGGCAGGGAAACAGCGGCCGTGAAGCCCACGATGCTGTAGTTGCTGGTGTGGACCTTGAGCAGCAGACCGGTCCGTTCACCGATGGCATTTTCGTAGTCCCGGGCATGCGTTCGGTTGGTGGTTCCCACCTCTTTTAAAATTGCGCCGCTTTTGGCCATCACATCCGGAATCCGATAGGCTCCGCCGATTTCCACCAGTTCACCGCGGGACACAATCACCTCTTGGCCCGTGGCCAGGGTATCCAGGCAGAGCAGTGTGGCCGCGGCATTGTTGTTTACGACCATGGCGGCCTGGGCTCCGCTCAATTCGCACAGGATGCCTTCCACGGCGCTGTAGCGGGATCCGCGCCGCCCTGCATTAAGGTCAAACTCCAAATTGGAATAGCGGCTGGAGATGGCGGTCAGGTTTTCCATGACCACCGGGGAAAGCAGGGAGCGGCCCAGGTTGGTGTGGACCACGACGCCGGTGGCGTTGACGGTTCGTCTCAGCTTCAGGGCCATGGTTCGTCCGGCCTGCTTTTTTACTTCCGCTACCAGGGCGTTGCGGGAGAAACAGCTGCTGTCCGGCGGGGCGTCCGATTCAATAATCTGGACCCGCAGGGCATCGATGGCAGCTCGGATGGCCGGAATCAACACCGATTTGGGAATGTGGTCAAAGTGCCCTTCGTCCGCACCAAGCTCTAATATGCGGTCCACGCCGGGGAGCTGTTTCAGCCGGGCCTGTCTGTTTTCATCCATGGACGGGTCTTTCGGTCAGGTATCGGGTCGGTTGGCTGCGGAAAAAGGATTGCGTTGTCGTGCCTGTGTGCATAAGCGTTTTCAATATCCTTGCGATTAGTGGTTTTCCGTCGTTTCCATGGCCGGTTGGAAGACTTTTCCCGGAATCAGGTCCACGAGGTCGACTAACTGCCCGGAGGACATGTTGAGCTGTGACAAGTGCTCGGTGAGGTAGTCCGTGCCCATGCGCTCCAGTTCGAGACCGGTGTGGAATCTGGACATGAGCAGGTCCGCCAGGTAAACGACGGTGGTCAGGGGATCGTTGTTTCTATCCTCCTCCGGCCGATGGTGAAACCGAATGGCATTGGCCAGGGGGGCGGGCAGGGACCATTTGTTTGCCAGTATTTCGCCCACCCGGGTGTGATCCAGGCCAAGGAACCGGGTTTCCACATCGATGATTTCTGAATGGCGGTCCTGAAATTCGCGATAGAGCATTGGAAAGGCGCCGGTGATATACTGGTCCAGCACCACCTTGCCGATATCGTGCAGCAGCCCGGCCGTGTAGGCAACGCCGGGTAAGGCTTTTCCGGTCATGCCGGCGATTTTTTCGGCGATCATGGCCGTTCCGACAGCATGGTGGTAAAGGCCGCCCTTGCACAGGCTGTAGCCATTGCCGCTCTGGCTGTAATAGCTTTGCACGGCTGCCGAGATTACCAGTTTGATGAACAGTTCCTGGCCAAGGAACACCAGTGCATGGTCCAAGGATACCACGTCCTGACGTTTGGTGAACATGGCCGAATTGCACAGCTGGATAGTTCTGGCGCTGATGACCTGGTCCTTTTTCACCTCTTCGGAAACTTTTTCGATATCGTAAGTGTCCTCCTCGATGATGCGCAGCACTTTCAGGGCCACCTGGGGGATGGGCCGGATGGTTTCGATTGCCTGCTGAACGTCATCGGTGACGGGTTTTATTGAACCCGGTTCATGCAAGGAGATATCAAAACCGGATGGTTTGATCTCGCATGTCCACCGTTGCATGTCCAATTCGAGGCAGCATGTGAAAAAACCGCCCGTTTCCGCGCGCTTGACGGCAATACCCTCGGTGTGGAGAGCGATATACGCTTTTTCAGCGGTTCTGCCGCCGATGTCCAGGCTCATGTCCTGGGGTGTCAACGGGCCCACCAAAGCGCCCCCGGCCACGACCACTTGCATACTTTCGCGGGTCGCACCCAGTTTCAACAACTGCCTCAAAAACAAGGGCACCCCTGTGGCGGCATACTTTTCGGGCTGGTCCACGCTCCACCGGCCGGCCGGTTCCGGCAGTAAAAGGTGGATGATCCCCCCGACACCGGCAGCCGCATCGAACACGGCCACACCTACACAGGTGCCTAAAAATGCCTGAAGCCGCCGAGGTTGCGTATTGCCGACCTCGAAAGATCCGGAGGCCACATTGTATGTTTTTAACATCCCCATCGAGGATTGCCTTCCATTTATTGGAATTTCTAACCATAAGACATACCACTATTATCATGTCGTTTTCAACCACAGGATGACCTTTTTCCAACGCGGGTTGATCCGATCCGGTAGGCAGGCAAACGAGGCCGGAAAGGATCGATAGTCACCGGAACAAACGGTTTTATGGGTGGCGGGAGCAAAGGCCGGGTTCAACAAAAAGGCATCCAGCACAATCTCGCGCAATTATTTTTTCCGCGGCCCTTATGCATTGACAGGGCTGGGGATTTAACCTACAAGCGAAGACAAAGGTGCGTTTCGCTTAATAGGGAATCCCGTGAAAACCGGGAGCGGTCCCGCCGCTGTAACCCTCGTTCCTTTCATCTGGATGGAAGGACTCCGCTGAGCCACATGCCACTGTTCCGGGATACCGGTGTGGGAAGGCGCTCAACGGATCGGGGGAAGCCAGAAGACCTGCCTTGCATTTGTGCCGAAGAACCCTTCTTGGAAAAGCGTTCTCGGCCGTTCATATACCGAGGGCCAAGTAAAATGGGTGCAACCCTTCAAACCGACGGACAGGTTTGAAGGGTTTTTGTTTTGGAACTCGATATGTCCGCCCGGTTGCCGGCAGACCGGTCATGGAAGATAACGGGTCATAGGGACATCATTGTCCAGCCCACCCACATGTTTTACATGCAGCAACCCTATGATTTGGATTAGTATATCAAAGCCTTGAGCGGCATCGCGTTGAAGCCGCACCACTGACATTAAACGACTATCCCGTTGCGGTCCGGAAGCTTGGCGCAGGGGGAAAGAACCGGAAAAAGTAAAAACGACCATGTTGAATGCATCGTCCGACAGGCCTCTCCATCGCTTGCAGAACCACAGCCTGCTCATTGCCGGCCTGCTGGCCCTGGCCTTGTTAGCGGCCATCAGTCTGTCGGCCGGCATGGGGTATATGAAGATTGCCTGGCTGGATGTGTGGCGGGCGGTGGGCGGCAGCCTGACGGGGAACGCGGGGCTGATCGCCGACGTGGACGAGCTGACCCGGGTCATCGTCATGGAGGTTCGTCTGCCGCGCATCCTCACCGCTGCCGCCGTGGGCGGCGGCTTAGCCCTGTGCGGCGTGGTTTTTCAGGGCATCCTGCTCAACCCCCTGGCCGATCCATACACCTTGGGGGTCTCTGCCGGTGCCGCCTTCGGTGCCGCCCTGGCCCTGCTGCTGAACCTGACGGTGGCGGGTATATACAGTGTGCCGTTGTGTGCATTCATCGGTGCCACCGCCACGCTGATGCTGGTCGTCTACCTCTCCTCCTCAGCCGGCGGCGCCAATGCCAACAACCTGATCCTTTCGGGTATCATTGTTGCGGCAATCCTTTCCGCCGGCATCAGTTTCTTGAAATTCGTGGCCGATGAGCAGGTATCGGTGATCATTTTCTGGCTCATGGGCAGTTTCGCGTCGAAAACCTGGATCGACGTGGGCCTGTCCAGCACCTTCCTTCTCGTCGGGCTGATGGTCTTCGTCTTTTACGCCCGCGATCTGAACCTGTTGTGTCTGGGACGGCGGGCAGCTGCATCGCTGGGCGTGGATGCACGCCGGGTCCCCTGGATCCTTCTCGTTACGGCCTCGTTGGTGGCGGCAGCCTGCGTGTCCGTCTCGGGCATCATCGGTTTCGTGGGGCTGCTGGTTCCCCACATGATGCGTGCACTGGTTGGGCCGGACAACCGTCGCCTGCTGCCCCTGTCTCTGTTCAGCGGGGCGATCCTGCTCTTGTGCGCCGATACGGTAACCCGGGCCGTTCTGCCCCATGAAATTCCCATCGGGGTGCTCACGGCGCTGATCGGCGGTCCCTTTTTCTGCTACCTGTTTCGCAAACGCCAGACCGGTGGGAGGGGGTTCTAACCGTGGGGTTTGCACTTTGCGGCATCGGTTTCGCCCATCCGGGCAAAACCATTTTCGATGGTCTGGACCTGGAGCTGCCTGCCGGCCGTTTTATCGGCATCGTCGGCCCCAACGGCTGCGGCAAGACCACGCTGCTCGACCTGATCTGCCGGCACATCACGCCCCATCAAGGCCACATCCATTACGCTGGCAGACCCTTGGGCGCATATGGCAAGCGGGCGCTGGCCAGGCAGATCGCGCTGGTGCCCCAGGATTACGGGATTAATTTTCCCTTTACCGTCGAAGAGGTGGTCTTCATGGGGCGATACCCCCACACGCCCCGATTCGGCGCGCCTTCCGCCGAAGACGTCGATCGGGTGGCCCAGACCATGGCCGATTGCGATGTGCTGGCATTCAAGGATCGCCCCATCACGTCGCTGAGCGGGGGCGAGCGCCAGCGGGTGATCTTTGCACGGGCCCTGGCCCAGGATACCCCGGTGCTGGTTCTGGACGAGGCCACGGCCAACCTGGACGTCTGCCATACCCTGACGCTGCTGGACCGTGTGGCCGGTCTGGTTCAGAATGAACGGCGGACGGTGATTGCGGTGTTTCAGGACCTGAATCTGGCATCGGCATACAGCCAGGAAATCGTCATGGTCAAAGCAGGCCGGGTGGTGGCCGCCGGCCCTACGGCTCAGGTGTTCACCAGGCAGAACCTGAAACGGGTGTTCGACGTTCAGGCCCGGGTGGCGATTGACGATTTTACCGGACGGCTGCAAGTCAGGTATAAAAGATCAAATCACAATAGTTAAAAAGCAGATGACAAATAAATCACAAGGAACAAAATTCCAAACCACTACGCTCTTGAGGCGCTGTTGGCATTTGCCCTTGTTTGATATTTGGAAATCGTAATTTGGTATTTATTTAGGATTTCGTGCTTGTGATTTGTCGTTTCCGATTTTCTCGGGTTGGCAAATGAAAAAAGACCTGATCATATTTATCGTTTTGACCCCATGGTTGTTTTGGGGCAGCGCCGTTCTTGCCGCCGATTCCCAGATGGGTGAAGCCGTCCGGGCCAACGCCCCTTATGGTCGGATCATCTCTCTTTACGGCGCCCATACGGAGAACTTGCTGGCGATGGGTGCGGCCGCCCAGCTCATTGGCATCGATGGCCAGTCGGCCCATCTGTCCGGAGCCGACGGAAAGGAGATTTTTTCCTATCATGACGACCCGGAGCGGTTCCTGGCCGCCCGCCCGGACCTAGTGCTGATCCGACCCATGATCGACCGAGGATACCCCCGGCTGGTGCAGCGTCTGAAGCAAAGCGGAATCCAGGTGGTGTCGGTGCAGCCCACCACCGTGGACCAGCTGGCGGAATACTGGCGGCTGTTGGGACAGCTCAGCGGCAGAGAGGCGCAAGCCGAGGGCATGATTCGCGCCTTTGAGGCGGCGGTGGATGACTTCAAGCAGCTGTCCGCGCAGATAGGCAATCGTCAGCGGGTCTACTTCGAGGCCATCCACCGCAAAATGAAAACGTTCACGCCCCAGGCCATGGCCATTTTTGCCCTGGAAACCGCGGGCGGCATCAATGTGGCCGGCGATGCCTCGGTGCGCGAAAGCAACAATATCGCGGTTTACGGAAAGGAGCGGCTGCTCTCCCATGCCGCCGGGATTGATGTATTTCTCTCCCAACAGGGTGCCATGAACCAGGTCTCCGTGGAGACGATCATGGCTGAACCGGGATTCGGCGCCATCAAGGCCATCAAGGCGGGGCAGGTGTTCCTGGTGGACGAGACCATCGTCTCGCGTCCGACCCTGGGGCTGCTCAAAGGAATATACCGGATCGGCTGTCTGCTCTATCCGGACGTATACTGTGCGGCGGGTCGGGTCATTTTGGCGTCTGCCGGTATGGAAGGTTCGCACCATTAAATCAAAATGACATTCAACCGTTGGTCGGTTCACTCATTTGAGATTTGGTTATTGTAATTTGTTGTTTCCGGTTTACCGGGATTAGGAGGCTGCGATTAAAGGCATCGTTATCGCCGGCACCCATAGTGGGGCCGGTAAAACCACCATCACGCTGGGCCTGATGGCCGCACTCACCGCCCGGGGGTATACCGTTGCGCCTTTCAAGGTGGGGCCGGATTTCATCGATCCCGGCCACCACAGCCGGGTCACCGGCCGGGCCAGCCGCAACCTGGACGGGTGGATGCTCTCGCAGGCCTACAACCAAAAGGCCTTTGCCAGGCACACCGTCGATGCCGACATCGCCGTGGTGGAGGGGGTGATGGGCCTGTATGACGGCTATGACGGACGCAGCGAGGCCGGCTCTACCGCCCAAATGGCCAAGTGGCTGGGCCTGCCGGTGGTGCTGGTGGTGGGCGCACGCGCCATGGCTCGCAGCGCCGCCGCCCTGGTGCAGGGATTCGAAGGCTTTGATGATGTGCTCTCCTTTGCCGGAGTGTGTTTCAATCATCTGGGCAGCGACCGCCATTTGGGCTACCTGAAAGAGGCCATGGACGGCCACGTGCGTATGCCGGTGCTGGGCGGCCTGATGCGTGATGAGGCCATCGCCATTCCCGAGCGGCATCTGGGGCTGGTGACCCGGGAAGACCACGACCTGTCTGAAGAGAACCGCGGGCGTCTGGCATCCCTGATTGAAAAACAGCTGGACCTCGAGGCGTTGCTTCAGGGGCTGCCGAATTTAGATCTTCAGGGGAATGCGTCGACCCCTCGAATCGAAACGCGGAAGACTGGCGTGCGTATCGGCGTAGCCCGGGATGCCGCCTTCTGCTTTTACTATCCGGACAATCTGGAGCTGTTGGAAGCCGCCGGTGCCCAACTGGTTTTTTTCTCACCCCTGGCGGACAATAGGCTGCCGGAAGGAGTGGACGGCCTTTATCTCGGTGGGGGCTATCCGGAGCTGCATGCGGGCGCGCTGGCCGGCAACCGCTTGCTGAGACAGGAGATTCGGCAATTGAGCCGAGTGAACATGCCTATTTACGGTGAATGCGGCGGGTTCATGTACCTGTGCCGGGAGATGGGCGACACCGATGGCCACGCTTTTCCCATGACCGGCTGCCTGCCTTTTGCCACGCGCATGCTGGGACGGCTCAAGGCCTTGGGATACCGGGAGGTCACCCAGTCGATGGCAACGGTGGTGGGTCCGGCCGGACAGGTCATGCGAGGGCATGAATTTCATTATTCCACCATCACCGGCGAGGCTGTCGATCTGCCCGGGGTCTATCGGATGACCGACCGCACCGGCATGGACAAGGCGGCCGACGGTTTTGTGGTTAACCAGACCCTGGGCAGTTATATCCACCTGCACTTCGGAAGCTGCCCGCAGGCTGCCAGGCATTTCGTAAACGCTTGCGGGCAATGGTCTACCGAAAAAAGCAACATTAAAGGAACCGTTCATGAAACCCCATGAGATCGAGCAGTTGAGTTTTCAGATTATCGACGGTGAGGCCGGCGACCACGGCTTTTCAACGGATCAGTGGCCGGTGGTGCGCCGGGTGATTCATACCAGTGCCGATTTTGAGTGGCAGCAGATGATCCGTTTTCATCCGCAGGCCATTGTGTCCGGTGTGTCTGCTATCCGCAGTGGGTGCCCGATTATTACCGACACCAACATGGCCCGTGCGGGTATCCGCCAGCGGGATTTGGCCCGGTTCGGCGGCACGGTGAATTGCTATATGACCGATGAACGGGTGGCCGAGACCGCCGCACGCAAGGGCATCACACGGGCCAAGGCGGCCGTGGACGTTGCCGTGCCGGAGATCACCGGCGGCATTTATGTGGTGGGCAACGCCCCCACAGCCCTGCTGCGGCTGGTTGAACTCATTGACCAGGGCACGTTGCGCCCGGCCCTGGTGGTGGGTCTGCCGGTGGGGTTCGTCAACGCCGCCGAATCCAAGGCCCTGCTGCTGGAATGCGATGTCCCCCATGTCACCAATGTGGGCCGCAAAGGCGGTTCGAATGTGGCAGCGGCCGTGGTCAACGCACTGATCATCAAGGCCGGCGACGATAGCTGAGCCCGAAAGGTTCTCGACGGGTACAACAGCGATCGAAACGATTATCACTGTTGAACGACTTCAGCCTTAAAACCTATTACCAACAGGCGACACCATGAACACTTTGCATTACGGAACGCTATACGGCATCGGCGTGGGGCCCGGTGATCCAGACCTGATCCCTTTGAAATCGGTCAAGATCATCAGTCGGGTTGATGTGATCTTCGCGGCATCTTCAACCAAAAACGCCCACAGTCAGGCGGTCACGAATGCCGCTCCGCACATCCCCGAAAACAGTGACGTGCGTTTGCTGCCCTTTCCGATGACCAAGGACCAGGCCGAAAAAGAAGCCTGCTGGCAAACCCATGCGCGCACCATCATCACCGAACTGGAAAAGGGCCACGATGTGGCTTTTCTCACCCTCGGAGACTCGCTGACCTACGCCACCTATGGATATGTGCTGAAGAACGTGCTGGCCCTGGCGCCTGGTGCGCCGGTGGTCACCATTCCCGGCATTACCGCCTATCAGGCTGCCGCCGCCCGGGTGAACCGCCCCCTGGTGGAGGGGGAGGAGTCGCTGCTGGTGTTGTCCGGTGTGGAAGGGGGGCATCGCCTGCGCCAACTCTCTGAAATAGTTGACAACGTAGTTTTCATGAAGGCCTACCGCAATGCCGGGGATATTACGGATGCCCTGGAAGAAAAGCACATGCTTGAAAACAGTGTGGCGGTGGCCAATTGCTGCCTGGAAAACGAAGAGGTGATTGAAGACATTCAAACATTAAAGCAGCGCAAGCCGGGATACTGGACCCTGATCCTTGCCAAGAAAAACAACAATCATGAGGCAATCTGAGTCCCGCCTGCCCTATAAGGCCCTGGCGGTTTCCCTGGCCTTCTCCCTTCTGGTGGTTGGCTGGGGTTGGCTGAAGCTGGAGACCCACACCGTCGAGCGCCTGACCTTGCACTTGTTCTGGCCGCTTTTGCGCCTGCTCGTTTTCATTACCCTGGGGCTGGTGGTGGGGCAGACCATCGAGGCCGCCGGATGGACCCGGCGTCTGGCCGTGGTGGCCGCCCCCCTGTTTCGTTTCAGTCACCTGGGGGATCGCTGTTCGGCGGCTTTCACGACCTCCTTCTTTTCCGGTGTGGCTGCCAACGCCATGTTGTGGGAGTTTTTCAAGGAAGAGAAGATTGCCCGCCGGCAATTGTTCCTGAGCAACCTCATGAACCAGTTTCCTGCCTATTTCCTCCACCTGCCGACCACTTTTTTCATTGTGATTCCTCTTACCGGCCGTGCCGGTGCGCTTTACTTTTTACTCACCTTTGCGGCCCTGGTGGCCCGAACATGGATGGTGATGCTTTATGGCCGTTGGTTTTGCAAGTCAGACGGGGCCTTGCAAGACACGACTTACCGGATGCAGAAACCATTAGAAACGGACCGGGCAAAAACGGATGTGATCGAAACGATTAAACAACGCCTGCCCGGACGGATCGTCCGAATCGCCGTATACGTGGTGCCGATCTACACCCTTGTGTTCATGGTCAACGCCATGGGAGGGTTTGATGCGGCCCGTCAGTGGCTTGCCCGTTTCGTGGTCACCAGCTTGCTGCCGATGGAATCCCTGTCGGTCGTCATCTTAAGCTTTGCTGCAGAATTCACATCCGGTTTCGCTGCTGCCGGTGCCCTGATGGAGGCCGGTGTCTTGACCATCAAGCAAACCGTGATCGCTCTGCTGGCAGGAAACATCGTGGCTTTTCCCATCCGGGCGCTGCGCCACCAGCTGCCCCGATACATGGGCATCTTCTCACCGGCCATGGGCTTTCAACTGCTGCTTCTCGGGCAGGGACTGCGGGTAACCAGCCTGATTGTCGTCGGTGTGGTATATTTTTACTTTTTTTAGGGGGAACCCTTGGTCTAATAATACTACCTGAAAGAGAGAGCCATGCATCCATTTACAAATGAATTTATAGCCGGCCAGCGCCTGATGGTGGGCTTCGACGGCACCGGCTTTAACGACGACCTGAAATTTCTCATCGGCACCTTAAAGGTGGGTGGGCTGATCCTCTTCTCCCGCAACCTGGGCACCCCGGACCAGATCCGGCAGTTGTGCCATGACTGCCAGGCATGCGCCGGAAAGGTCGGATTGCCGCCGCTTTTCATCGCCATCGATCAGGAGGGCGGGCCGGTTGCTCGACTCAAACCCCCCTTTACCCAGTTCGCGGGAAATCCGGCCATGAAGCGTCCCGAAGACGCCGTCTATTTTGCCAGGGTAACGGCCATGGAACTGAAGCATCTGGGTGTCAACATGAACATGGCGCCGGTGCTGGACGTCGCTCCGGATGGAGTGGACAGCATCATGGCCGGCCGCGCCTTTGGCAGTGATCCGAGCTGGGTCTCAAGCATGGGCATGACGGTGATCAATCATCTTCAACAGCGGGGAATCATGGCGGTGGCAAAACATTTCCCCGGCATCGGCCGAACCGTCCTGGACAGCCACCTGGCCCTGCCCGACCTGAAAGTCGACGCAAAAGCATTGACCGACGTCGACCTGGTCCCCTTTCAATCCGCCATCCAGGGTAAGGTGGCCGGCATCATGCTCTCGCATATCCGCTACACCGGCATCGATCCGGTATGGCCGGCCAGCCTGAGCCCGGCCATTACGGTGGACCTGCTGCGGCGAAAGATGGCCTACGACGGTGTCGTGATGACCGATGACCTGGACATGGGTGCCATCAAGCCCAGCCACGATATCGACACCGCCATCGACCAGATCCTGAGGGCCGATGTGGACATCGCCCTGATCTGCCACAAAGGCCCCGACATCGAGGCGGCCTGTGAGAAAATTCGCCGATCGCTCGTTGACGACCCCCATCTCAGGCGGAAGGGACAGCACTCCGTGGAGCGGATTCTGCAGCTGAAACGAACGTACTTGAAGGGGGGATGGGAAAAGCGGTATGGCGTGCCGGCTGAAGTGTGACCGGGCGACGACCCCGGCTGGAAAATCGTGGCTGTATCCCTGGAAGCTTAAGCTATCGCAGCGGTCAATGGGTGTTATCAGTTGGTTTGTGCATGCGTTTTCTCAAGATTTATCATCGACGGTCAGGCTATAGAGCAATCCTGTGATAACCAGGCAGCCGCCGAATATAACAAATGCCAGCCGAAAGACTTCTGGTGCCTGTGACCCCTCCGGATAGAATACTTTGATCGCCCAACCGAGGCCGTGTAAAAAAAACGCGACACCGGTCATGGTAAAGAAGTTGATGCCTGTCATGGCGGTCCCTGCATTTTCAGGGGGCATGCGCTCTTTGATGTGTGCGTACATGATCTGGCCGGAACCGCTGGAGAGTCCAAAGCCGAAAAACAATGCAAACAGAATCAGCAGTCCTGTATCGTCCGGCAACACCGCAAGGGTGACCAGGATGCCCGCCATCACCGCCAATCCGGCAATAATGACCGTCTTCCTTGAACGCAGAATCGAATCGGATATCCATCCGCAAATGGGGCTGCCGATGATCAGGCCGATGCTCATCGCCAGAAGCAGGTTGCCGGTCATTAACTGGGAAAGATCCATGGTAACCATCAGAAATGGACCTGCCCAAAGGGCCTGAACCGACGCATATATGCCGTAACGAAAAAAAGTCCCCATCGAAATCAACCAATAGTCCCTGCGGGAAAAGAGCTGCAACATGTCGCCCAGTGCAGTGGATAAACTGACCCCTGCAGAAGTGGTGGGAGGACTCACCGGCGGATCGCCGGGGTGATCTCTTGCGATCAGATAAAACAGGACGGCAATGATCAGGTTGCTTATGGCGAAGAGAAGAAACGTCGTCCGCCATCCGAACCATTCGGTAAGCCATACCAGCGGTGTTGCCGCCGCTATATTTCCTGCGGTCCCGACGGATACGAATATGGCGGATAGTGTCGCAAAATACAGCGGAGAAAACCAGGTGGTGATCAGCTTCAACGGCCCCATCAGATTGCAGGCCATGCCTACGCCGAGGAGCGAACGGCCAACGATGAGCGCAGCTGCCGATTCGCCGTAGGCAAAAATGGTGGCACCAGCGACAGCTGCCAGAGAAAGCACCGTCATCAGGACCCGCGGCCCCAGGCGATCCAAATAAAGTCCCACCGGGATCTGCATTGCGGCAAACGCATAAAAAAAGGCGGCGGAGATGAGTCCAAGGTCTTGTGTGTCAAGGTTAAGTTCTTCGACCAGGTTTGGTGAGATTACCGCTATTGAAGATCGGTAGAACTGAGAAAAGGTAAACAGCAGGCAGGATATCAGGTAAATGATCCAGCGACGGTTTTTATTGGGGATCATCGGTCACGCAAAGGTACGTTCAGTGGCTATGAGGCTGCCAAGATTGGTTGTTGTCGGTGGACACGGAAAAAAATGTACATTGAATAGTACGCATCCACTTTCCGGTCAATATGCAATCGTCCTATAAAGCCAGTCCATGCCACACGGTCTTTCCAACGTCCGGGAACTCCTATGCCTAAGTGTATCTTGGGCTTCAACGCCTACTTTCCAAAAGACCCATCAATCGGACCGGCATTGGTAAACCGGTCTATTCGTATGTGTAGACAATAGAATTGCCGCCCAGGGGATTTTCATCAAACCACATGCGGGATAAACATTTTTGTTCGCTGCACGTATCGCCGGTAACGCTCACCAAAATATTCTATATTTTCCTTTTCTTCGACCTTTGCGGCAAAAACAATAAATAATGTAGCCATCAAGGCGACGATGAGCAATGTCACCTCGATATGTCTCAACAGCAACCCCCAAACCAGAAACAAAAGCGAGCTGTACATGGGGTG
>RCNC010000437.1_pt1 | contig 26432 bp, 19 predicted proteins | sample 2041301 | NCBI WGS metagenome assembly RCNC01 (sample SAMN09708231, study PRJNA481090) | Marine sediment metagenome, whole genome shotgun sequencing project. | biome: marine sediment; feature: ocean; material: sediment; isolation source: Sewage treatment plant 13A marine sediment (STP13A) ... | reverse complement strand
TGGGGGGCTTCTCGAGTGGAAAAAGCAGTAGAAAGGAGCGACTAGCTCAGATGGATGCGATCTTCTTCCTGCTCCCCATAGCGGTGTTACTAGGGGCAGTTTTCGCCATTCTGTTTGTGGTGGCGGTGAAGCGTGGCCAGTTCGACGATCTGGATGACCCGCCGGAGCGGATTCTTAAGGACGACTAGTCCGGCCCCACCTACCCTTCCCTCAATCCCAAAGCTTCTTCCACAATCCTCAGATTCTCAGCCAGGTGGTCCTTTGCCTTCCCCTCCGACGGGCTGGCCCGGTCGGGTCGCGCTACGGGCTTCAGCGGGATCGTTCTGGGTACGACGGTGCGAAGCCTGGGGCCGATGTATGAGAGGGCACCCTGATTAGTGGGTTCCTCCTGGGCCCATGCGACCCCCTTGAGGTTGGGGAAGGAGCGAACCAGGGCCTCCAGTTCCTCACCGGGGAAGGGGTACAGCTCTTCCACCCGGCCGATGGCCACGTGGGAGAGAGACTCCCTCTTTGGGTGGGTTTCCAGTTCGTAGTAGATCTTCCCTGTGCAGAGGACCAGGCGGGTAATCTCGTCTTTCCGGCCCTCGACCCCCGGGTCGTCCAGAACCGGGGCGAACCCGGAGTCCGAGAGCAAGCGGAGGCTGGACGTCGCCTTGGGATGCCGGAGAAGGCTCTTGGGTGCCATCACGATGAGGGGTCGGGCTACGGGGCTCAGCGCCTGGCGACGGAGGAGGTGGAAAAACTGAGCGGGTGTGGTTGGATTCACCACGCTCATGTTGTCTTCCGCGGCCAGCTGGAGGAATCGCTCAAGCCGGGCTGAGGTATGCTCCGGGCCCTGACCCTCATGACCGTGGGGCAGGAGGAGTGTCAACCGGCACTCCTGACCCCATTTTGTGTGGCCGGAGGCAATGAACTGGTCGATGATGACCTGGGCCACATTGACGAAATCCCCGAACTGGGCCTCCCAGACAACCAGGTCCGGACTGGTGGCGACTTCGTACCCATACTCGAAGCCCATGACCGCCGTTTCCGACAGGGGCGAGTTGTGGACCTCGAACCGGGCAGTCCCGATGTGCTCCAAAGGCGTGTACTCGTTCCCGTTCTCGACGTCATGAAGGACCAGGTGCCGGTGGCTGAAGGTGCCCCGCTCCGAGTCCTGCCCGCTCAGACGGATCGGAACCCCGTCCTCCAGAAGAGAGGCGAAGGCCAGGACCTCGGCATGAGCCCACTCCATTCGGAACTCCGGCCCGAACTCGAAGGTCCTTCGCTGGAGTTGCCTGCCGAGCTTCGGATGAATGGTGAATTCTTCGGGATAAAGGAGAGTGGCGTCATTCAACCGCGCCAGGGTCTCCAGGGGCACCCGGGTGTCGGTCTGGATTCCCGGTGCCTCCTCCGAAACCTCCTCCTCATCCCGAAGATCCTCATCAGGCTGCTTCTTGGCTTCGTCCTGGGCTTCCCGAAGGCGCCGGGCTACCTCCTTCTTGATGATCTCGGCACCCTCCGCGGAAACGATTCCTTCAGAGGCCAGCCGTTTGGCCCAGATATCCCGAACCGTCGGATGGGAGCCGATGATCTGGTATTGCTTGGGCTGGGTATAGGAGGGTTCGTCTCCTTCGTTGTGCCCATGCCGCCGATACCCGATCAGGTCGATGAGGACATCGTCGTGGAAGCGGGCCCGATAAGCCATGGCGAGACGGACGGCAGCCAGGCAGGCTTCCGGATCGTCGGCATTCACATGGAAAATCGGGATGTCGTACCCCTTGGCCAGGTCGCTGGAGTAACGGGTGGAGCGGCTTTCGTGGGGCTCGGCGGTGAACCCCATCTGGTTATTCGTGATCAGGTTTACGGTCCCACCAACCGAGTAGCCCTTAAGCCGGCCGAGGTTCAGCGTTTCCGCTACTACTCCCTCGGCGGCAAAAGCTGCATCGCCATGCATCACGACAGGAACAACGGCATCCATCCGCTGGGTGTGGGTCTTTTCGGGCCCGGCGAATTGCTTGGCTCTGGTAAGGCCAACCACCACCGGATTCACGAACTCCAGGTGGGACGGGTTCGGGATGAGGGCCACTCGGGCCCTGGCTCCTGAGGGGAAGCGAACCGTAGTTTCTGCTCCGAAATGATACTTCACGTCCCCCGTGCCCTGCCGGGGGATACTCAACGCGGTGTTCGTGGGGGACTTCCCCTCGAACCCCTGGAGAAGCTCCCGATAGGGTACGTTGAGGATGTGGGCCAGGATGTTCAGCCGTCCTCGGTGAGCCATCCCCAAGATGACCTCTTCTCCTTCGGACCCCGCCGCTTCCTGGATGACCTGGTCGATCATGGGGACCAGCATGTCGTTCCCCTCCAGGGAGAAACGCTTCTGGCCCAGATAAGCCCGGTGGAGAAAATGTTCGAATCCCTCCACCTCGGACAGGCGGATCAGAAGACGTTTCTTCTCGTCCTCCGTCAGCGGCCGGGTGAGTGTACCCTCTTCAACCTTCTCCCAAAGCCACTGGACCTTAGCCGGATCCTCCAGGTGTTCGAACTCGTACCCGATGGACCCGATATAGGCGTCGCGAAGGCGACGAAGAACGTCGGCCAGAGGTTCGTCTCCCCACCTTGGTTCGATGACGGAGGCCGGAATCTCTTCCAACTCTTCTGCGGTAGTCCCAAAAAAAGCCGGATCGAGCTGAGGGTGGCCCGGCGGTTCAGAGCCCAGGGGATCCAGAGGAGTAATCTGGTGCCCGTGTTTCCTGAAGGCCTGCACCAAACCGGCGGCTCCCGCTACCAAGCGAAGGAGGCGTTGGACTTCATCGGGCTGGATGCCTGGACTGGCCGCGGCTTGGGTCGGGGAAGGTGTGGGCTGAGCCGTCGCAGGCGCCGTCTGGATCGGGGCTGCCTTAGGAGCCGAGTCGGACACCGAAGCCCGGGGTGGATCCGGGTCCCTGATCTCCGCCAGTGTCGCCGCGGCCTGGGCCACTTTGGGGTAGATCGGACCCAGGGTTTCAGGAACCAATAACCCTGCTTCCCGGACGACCTCAGGGCCCTGGTTAAAAAAGGCCCGCCATACTTCGGGGACCGAGTCAGGATTCCGCGAGAACTCCTCATAGAGGAGCTGCGCGTACCCGGCGTTTTGATGATCGAAGAGAGGCTCGCTCATGGCTCCACAGTCGGTGCCTTTGACTACCTGTTTGGATGAGACTGAAAGCTACGGAATTTCCTGTAAAAGGACAGGTTACCAGGATCAATTGCCCGGGATTCGGGTAGCTCGTCCTCATGGTACGCCCCAATCCCCCTCAGGTTCAGGTTCGGACGGTCCGAGAGGTTTTTCGGGATGGGGTCACCGGATTCTGGACTCACCCCGAATGGGAGGCTGAGTGCTCCTGGCTGGCTCAGGGGACTACCGGCAGGGATCATGGGAGAAGCGACCGCCCCTGGGATTTCGCCCTCTTCGGCGAAACCCCGTCCCCCGGGGCCCGGAGTCGCTGGGACAGTCTGGGCACAGCACTGGGATTCGGAACGGTGGCCCATTCCCACCAGGTCCATGGCACCGAGGTGCTGTCTCACGGCGCCGGGGCCCGTTCTCACCAGGCCGGAACCCCATCCGATGCCGGGGCCGACGGAGCGGCCCCGACTCGGTCTCATCAGAGGTCGGACTCAACCAGCCGGACGAATCTCCTCCTGGGCTCCAATGCAGACGGACATATCTGCAGGATTGAGGGAATTCTCCTGGGCGTCACTATTGCCGACTGTGTTCCTGTCTTTCTGGTCGATCCCGGATCCCGGGCGGTGGGCCTCTTACACGCCGGGTGGCGTGGGGCCGTGGCCGGAATTCTGGAGGCGGGCATGGGCCGCATGCGGAGAGACTTGGGGATCGATCCGGAGAATCTCCGTGTGCACCTCGGCCCGTCCATCTGCCGGGACTGTTTTGAAGTGGGTCCTGAGGTTCACCGGGTCATGGGGCTGCCGGATCCCGCTGGGCCCCGGCCGGTGGATCTTCGAGGCTACCTGGCCAGGCGCGGGGCGGTTGCGGGGATCGATCCGGACCGAGTCACCGAGTCGGCGTGGTGCACTTTGTGCGACGGGTCCCCGTTCTTTTCTCACCGGCGAGGTGAGGGGGGGCGGCAGGTGGGATTTCTGGGAATCAGGGCCGCCGGAGTTTCCGGCTCCTCCGGGCGGGGCCCGGGCCGGTGACTTTCAGGGAACCGGCAAGGAAGGGGCTTTGCACTCATTGCCGCTGGGCCCGGTCCATAAGGAATCGCAGGGGTTCGGAGTTCCTCCTCTGCAGGAAATCCGCTGAAGTGCCGGGCTTCCCGAAGTACCCTCGGTTACCGGTTTTGGAATGTGACGGTTTCGAGGCCTCGGCCCCGGACGCCGTCAGTCCCGAGGAACACTCCTGAGGACGTCATCCACGTACTGATCCACCTTGGCCAGGACCATGACCAGGTCTTTCCTCTCCTCAGCCGCCGCGATGTGGGTGGCGAACTGAAGGAAGATCTGTCGAACGGTATCCCTGGGGGATGAGGCTGGGGGAGGGGCGGCCTTGCGAGGTCGTTTTGCCCTCGGGGTCGAAGCCCTCTTCTTTGCAGGTGCCTTTCCTCGCTCGGCCAGGGCGCGGCGCCGCTTGACCTGAAGAGGATAGCGGGCGTTGAACTGGCGCCTGCTCAATCCTCCGACGGACCTCTTGAACTTTTTCGTGGCCTCGAAGAGTTCCTCCAACTCGACATCCGGGTTCTTCTTGAGGACACCTTCTACGAAGGACATGACCTTCTCATCGACCTCGGGCATTATGAATCCTCCCCACATCGAATAGCCGGATATCCCGACGAATGATCAGATTGATAAACCAAATAAGAGGCGGGGAAATACCAATGTCAATGAATTTTCACTGATCTGATATTCGAACTCAGGCGATGATGGTCGTGTTTCTGCTGAAAACCTTCGAGAAAAGGACTCTTCTCCGAGACACCGCCCACCTCTCGAGGATCAACTCGCCCTCGCCGCCCAGGTGCAGGAGGATCTCCTTCTTTTTGATCTCTGCCCTGACATCCTTGACCTTCTGGAGATGGGAGCGGTCCAGTGCGTTGGCGACACGGAGAATGGAGGCGAGAATGGTCGTCCGTTCCCGGTCGGCCTCGGAAAGTTGCATGAACTCGGGATGGTGGTCCCTTGGGATATTCTTCCGATGGTATCGGGCGATATTCGCCACGACGAGCATATCCGAGGGGGAAAGCCCGGGGAGTTCTGAGTTGGACAGGAGATAGAGAGCGTGTTTGTGGTGGCGCTTGAACCCGAGAAAGGTCCCTATCTCATGGAGGATCGAGGCGGCTAGAAGAAGAGACCGATCCTCTGACCCCAGGCCGTGAAGCTCCTGAAGTTGATTAAAAAGAGAAACAGAGAGACTCGCGACGTGGAGGCCGTGAGTTTCGTCGAACATGAATCTACGGCCCAGGGAAATGGCCGCCTTGGTGAGCTGCTCCTCTATTCGCACCTCATAAGATCGGTGGGAGACGTGGTCTTCCACGAGGTCGAGGATGATCCCTTCCTTCAACCCGACACCAGGCACGAGGATCTCATCAGCTCCAGCCAGGAGGGCCAGATGCAGGTAGACCATGGCCGCGGGGAGAATTACGTCAGCCCGATCCTCCCGAAGGGACAGCTGGGAGATTCTCTCGTGGTAGGAAAGGCGAGATAGTAGGTCGATGGTGGCCCGGAGGTCGGTAGTGCTCAGCCTGGAAAGACCCTGAGGGCTCGGGGGTGTCCCCGTGAGCTTGGCCAGGGCCTCGATATTTCCGCCGGTGGCTACAAAACCCGCCGGGGACCAATACTGGGCAGGGGACGGGATTCGGAGTGTGGATACATAGTCCGAAAGAAGGGTTTCGAATCCAGCGGAATCCCCATCGGCCTCACTCAGCTTTTCAAGAAGGCGGACCGAACCCATGGTGTGGGATTCACTCCAGAGCATCCCCATGTCGTCGACCAGGGAAACTTCCACGCTCCCCCCGCCGAGGTCGGTGAGGATCCATTGGCCACCAGTAAGGTTCAATCTGGCGGCTACGGCCAGGTGAACCAGCCGGGCTTCCTCCGAACCGGAGATTCGCTCGAGCGTGATCCCGGTTTCCTTCTTGAGGCGGTCCAATAAATCCTGACCGTTTTTTGCCTCCCGGGTTGCGCTGGTGGCCACAGCACGAAAGGCATCGAGGTTCAACTCCTCCATCTGGTCTCTGAAGGAGGTGAAAGCGGCCACAGCCCCGTCCATGGTTTGAGGGGTGAGCTGGCCGGTCAGGAAAACCTGGTGACCGAGCCGAACCGGGACCCGCTCGTAGGCCAACGTCTCAAACTCGTTCGGTCCGGTGAACTCCGCCGCAAGGAACCGAATCGCGTTCGATCCGGCATCAACGCAGCCTACCCGGTAAGGAAATCGTTTGGGCATAGGTAATCAGGGGCCACCGATTCGAAGGAAAACGGTGCCCGTAAAGGTGTTGAGATCTCCGTCAGACACCCTGGGAAGGTCCTCGACACCGGTAGTGAGGCGATATCCGGCTGAGATCCCAAGGAAGATTTTTCGGTATATCGGATATTGAGCGGACATCTCGGCTTCGGCTACCAGAAAGTTGTCCGAACCCACCTCGTTCCGGGTGAGCTGATCCCGGACCTCCGCGTGTCCGGCTCCTAATAGAACGCCGGCTCCCCCGATCAGTGATCCGGCCAAGGGCTCCCAGTATCGGAAGAAAATGCCTCCATACCCCACGTCGAGGTCGAAGCCGCTTCCTCCTTCAGAGGCAGGAAGTTCCACCCTTTCCAAAAGGGCGAACCCTCCCCCCCCTATCGCCAACTTGCCTCCGAAGATCAGGCCGGCCCATCCACCCAGATGGGCCTTTCCCGTTCCGGCGACCTGGCCACCCTTGAGCATTACGGCCCCGGTAGCCGACACCCGCCCCTCGGATGAGCCCGAAGGCCCTGCCTGGGCCATTACCGATCCAGGCAGGACCAACAGGACGATCAGGAGGAGGGCTCCTCGCATGACGCTAGCGGCGGAAATACCCGTCACCATTCCGTGCCGGTGGGCGACACTCGGGCCAGGTTCCAGGCTCACCGGTCCGGGGGTTGAGGCCCATGACGCTGTGGTCCCTGGGGAGGAAGTCTTCCTCTTCCGAGGCCTGGTAGGCCAGCATGGCCGTAAGGACCGCGTTATTGGTGATGTCGTCGATGATCACCTTGTCGAACGTGTCCGTAGGATTGTGGTAGGTCTGGCCGTAGTCCCAGCTGAGGGAGCTGATGCTGAAGGCAGGAACGCTGGCGCAAACGAAGCTGGCGTAATCCGAGCCACCGGTCCCGGGACGGCCCGGAATCGTCAGATCGATATGCTGAGAGATCTGGGTCGGAAGGGAGGTCATCCACTTGCCCATGAAGGGAGCGACGCCTGACAGTCCCTGCATGGAGATGTTCACGACCCGCCCCGTGCCGTTGTCCTGGTTGTAGAGTGCCTGGGTCTTCTCGATGATGTCCGGATGGTCCGCAACGAAGGCCCGGGATCCGTTTAGGCCCTGTTCCTCACCATTCCACAGACCCACCAGGATGGTTCGCCTTGGGTTCGGATAGACTTCCTTCAGAATCCGGGCGGCTTCCATCATGATCACGCTGCCGGAGTTGTTGTCGGTGGCTCCGGATCCACCGTCCCAGGAATCGAAGTGGGCGGAGAGGATGATGTATTCGTCCGCCTTATCCGTTCCGGGGATTTCGCCGATGATGTTGTAGGTGGGATTCGTTCCCAGATCCCGTGCTTCAGCGTTCACCCTGACCACTGGGCCCTGGTTGTTCTCGGCGAGGCGGAACATGAGGCCGTAATCCTCACATCCGAAGGCGATGTTCGGGGCAACCTGGTTGCGGGCTGCGCTCACCCGGGAGGACCCCCAGTATCCGGTGAAGCTCGCGGTGAAGATGCCGGCCACACCAGCCTCTTCCAGGGCCAAGATGATCTCTCCCTGGTTCATTCCTGTGGCCTCGATCCGGGCGTTCCAGTTGGCCCGGGTCTCGTCCCTCAGGGCGATGTATTTTTCCAGGGACTGGGGGGTGGCGTACTCTTCCCAGTTTTCCATGGTGCGACAGCTGGTCTCGGCAGGGGCCGTGAGCACGAATTTCCCCTGGACCGTTCCCAGGAACTGCTGGAACTCAGCGGCTGAAGACAACTCCGGCAGGGTCACGACCTGCCCGGTCACCGGGCCGTCCGTGCCCTTGCTCCAGCTCGCCATCATGCCATCCAAGCTTCGGACCCTGGGCTCCATGAGGTCCACATTGGTGACGCCTCGCTCCCAGGCTTTCCATGTGCCGTACTCTTCCTTCCGGCCTTCCATCCCCCATTCTTGAAAGAGCTTCAGGACCCAGTCGGCTCCGGCGTCAAAATTGGGGCTTCCTGGAAGGCGGGGGCCGACGGAATCGGCCAGGGTTTGGGCGAGAGTGTAGATATGGGAGTTCTCCATGCCTTCTTCCCAGATGGCCTTGATGATGGGGTCATCAACGGGGAACTGGTTCGCCGGGGCCCGGCGCATCTGCTGGGCTCCGAGAATCTGTGGAAGGGCGATGGCAAATAAAGCCATGATTGGAACAAGACGGCGGAACATCATGAGAGCCTCCGAGTGGTAGGCCGCGAATCGTTTAGTGGAAACCAAAACTTAAGGGACAGATGGGGTTTCTGCATGGGGTCCGTGTAACGTCGGGGTGCCTCAATCCTCCGGCGGAATACGTCGAAACAGCCGAACCACGATGAGGAAGGAGATGGCCCAGAGAACCGAGCCCAGCAGAAAGGGGGCTCCAGGAAGCTCCATGGGAGCAGCCGGGGATGTGAAGAAGCTAAAGAGCCCGGACACAAAAATCAGCGGTGCGAAGATGCTCGTGAGGCTCATGAGGGAGGCCAGGGCCCCCTGGATTTTGCCCTGATCGTGGGGTTTCACGGTGCCTGCGACCAGTCCCTGGATGGCGGGGCCCGCCACCCCCCCCAGGGAGCCGACAACAATAATGGCGAGCATCATCCAACCCCGTGAGGCGAGGCCGTACCCGAGGAAGGTGAAGGTCGCCAGCCCCAATCCGAAAAGGATAGCCCGGCGTTCCCCGAAACGGCGAATGGCTGGTTGAACCAGGCCTCCTTGAACCACGGCGGCCATCAGACCTACCAGGGCCAGGGACAATCCGTTGGCCCGCTCATCCCAGCCGAAGCGATGCCCGGTATAAAGAACCCAGGACGTTTCCAGGCCCCTCTGGGCCAAGCCCGTGAAGATGAAGGCCACCGCCAGGCCGGCCACCAGGGGGTAGGCCCTGAGGATCGCGAGGCTTCCCACCGGGTTCGCTTTCGCCCAGGAGAAGCTTCCCCTTTTCTCAGGAGGAAGGGATTCGGGGAGGACGAAGAAGCCATACAGCCAGTTGACCATGGCCAGGCCGGCGGAGACGAAGAATGGGAGTCGTAGGTTGATTCCACCGAGAATCCCTCCAAAGGCCGGTCCGAAGATGAAACCCAGCCCAAAGGCGACCCCGACCAGGCCGAAGTTTCGGGCCCGGTTTTCCGGACCCGATACGTCGGCGATGTAGGCATTGGCCGTGGTGAAGCTCGCACCCATTATCCCGGCGATGAATCTCCCCACAAAGAGCCAGGCGATGGTAGGAGCAAACCCCTGGATCAGATAGTCGATGCTGAGTCCGAAAAGGGAAATCAGGATGATGGGGCGGCGGCCGAACCGGTCTGACAGAGACCCGAGGATCGGCGCAAACAGGAATTGGGTCGCGGCATAGGTGGCGGCGATGACGCCGAAGTAACGGCCTGCGGCGGGCGTGCTCCCTCCGACGAATTCCTTGATGAGTTCGGGGAGGATGGGAATGATGATGCCGATGCCCAGAACGTCGATGAAGACCGTAACCAGGATGAAGAGCATCCCGGCCTTACGTCCAGGGCGAAGGGGGCTCAAACGGGCACCAGGCGTTACTCGTCCTCCGGGGCGACCCGGGGAAGCTGCAGCAGAGTCTCCGTGTCGTCTTCAGGCAGCTCCTGAACCGACCGGAGTTTCCGTTCCATGGCCCGGGTCCGGACTTCGGCTTCATCGATGGTACGGGTGGCTGTCCCGAGTTGCTTTTTGACCTTGTCCAGGACGTCGCCGAACTTCCCGAACTCTGTCTTCACCGCCCCAAGGACCTCCCACACCTCCGAGGCCCGTTTCTCGATGGCCAGGGTTTGGAATCCCATCCTTAGGCTGCTGAGAATGGCAGCCAGCGTCGTTGGCCCGGCGATAACGATGCGAAACCGCTCCTGGAGGGTGGGCACTAATTCAGGCTGGCGGAGGGCTTCGGCGTAGAGGCCCTCTGTGGCCAGGAACATGATCCCGAAGTCGGTGGTTCCCGGAGGGGCCAGATATTTCTCCTGGATTTTCTGGGCCTCCATCTTCAGGGTTCGCCCCAGGGCGTCGGATGCTCTCTGGACTCCATCAGCGTCGCCGGCTTCGGCTGCCTCCTGCAGACGGAGATAATCCTCCTGGGGGAACTTCGAGTCGATGGGAAGCCACACGGAACTCTTGGGATCATCGAGCCTGCCAGGGAGGCGGACGGCGAACTCCACAACTTCCGAACTGCCTTCCTTGGTTCGCACGTTTTTTTCGTATTGCCCGGGGGCGAGGAACTGTTCGAGGATGGCCCCCAACTGGACTTCGGCCCATGTGCCCCGGGATTTCACGTTGGTGAGGACCCGCTTCAGGTCGCCCACTCCGGTGGCCAGGTTCTGCATCTCCCCCAAGCCCCTCTGAACCGCCTCCAGCCGTTCACTCACCAGCTTGAACGATTCGCCCAGGCGCTTCTCCAGGGTCCCCTGGAGCTTCTCGTCCACCGTCTTCCGCATCTGCTCCAGCTTTTTCTCGTTCTCCTCCTGGAGTTCTTTTACCCGGGTGTCCAGAGTGGACCGGATCTGCTCCAGAGCCCGGTTGTTGGCCTCCCGAAGGTCTTTGAGCTGTGTCCCGAAGCTGGTGAGTTGTTCCAGTTGGACTTTGCTGGAGTTGGTCAGTGTGCCGGACAGGCCCTCGCCCAGGGTGGAGAGACCTGTGGCCACTTCTTCCCTCAAACTCCGGGCAGCCCCGGCGGACTCCTCCCGACCCTTCCGAAGGTCCTCGTCCACGGCCTTCCTGATACCCTGGGATAGGCCTTTTGGGGGCCTGAAAAAGAGGAAAAGAATCACCCCCGTGTTTAATACGGAGATGATCAACACCGCCCAGATTAGGACTTCGCTCATTCGGAATCTCCCCCAAAGAGCCCTTCGACGCTCAGGTAACGCTCACCGCTATCACACAACATGGCTACGATGACCATGTCGGCAAAGGCCGGATCCCTGGACATTCGGAGGGCGGCACAGACGCTGGCCCCGGAGGAGATTCCCACCAGGATCCCCTCCTCTTCCGCCAATTCCCGGCAGGTCCGGAACGCGTCCTCTTCCGATACCAGGGTGATCTCGTCGATGAGGTCTCGGTCCACGATGCCTGGAAGGAATCCCGGGGCCGTACCCATCATCCGATGGGGCTTGAACCTCCCCTCGGAGATGAAGGGGGCTTCCTCAGGCTCCACGCCCACCACCCGAAACCCGGGTTTTCTGGCTTTCAGGGCCTGGGCAACACCGGTGAGGGTCCCTCCGGTACCCAATGGGGCGACGAAGATGTCGATCCGCCCCTCCGTGTCCTCCCAGAGCTCCGGCCCGGTCGTTTCGATATGGGCCTTCCGGTTGTCCAGGTTGTCGTGCTGGCCAACGTAGAAGGAGCCGGGGGTGGAGGCGTGGATCTCCAGGGCCCTAGCCTTGGCGGCCTTTGTGCCCTCCTCCTTCGGCGTGAGGATGAGTTCGGCCCCAAGTGCCTTCAGGGTTTGGCGGCGCTCGACACTTTGGATTTCCGACATGCAGAGTACCACCCGATAACCCCTCAGGCGGCCGATATATGCCAGGGCCATCCCAGTATTTCCCGAGGTGGCCTCAACCAGGGTGGCTCCCGGCTGAAGATCGCCCCGCTTCTCTGCCTCAAGGATCATGTAGAGTGCGGGGCGGTCCTTGATGGCGATGGGATTGAGGAACTCGCATTTGCCGAAGACCCGGGCATGGCCGTCGCCGTTGATTCGGTCCAGGGCCAGAAGGGGGGTGTTCCCGATGAGATCCAGCACAGAGTCAGCGTATTTCATTCGGATGTTCTCAGGGTGATCCAGCTGGCCAGCCCCAGGGTGCCAAGCATGACGGCGGCACCGAGGCCCAGGATCGGCTGGGTTCCGACGATGGTCCCAAGGACCAGAATATAAAGGAGGACTGTGACACCTGGCAGAAGTGGGTATGCCGGGACCTTTACGGGTCTATGAAGGTCCGGGCGCTTCTTTCTCAATAGGAAAATTCCTGCCAGGACCGCCAGGTCCACGGCGAAAGCCACCGCCATCATGAACCTCACCAGGAACTCGAAGGCTCCGGTGAGGGCCAGGACCAACAGGATTCCGGTGATGAACACCAAAGCGGGTTGGGGAGTCCCTCGCCCGCTCACCCGAGTGAACGCCCGGGGGGCCATTCCTTCTCGGGCCAAGCCCAGGGTGACTCTGGGCATGCCGAGGAACTGGACGTTCAGGGAACTGAGGAGGATGACGAGGCTGGCTACTGTGACGAAGGTCCCGGCCGCTCCCCCGAAGGTCGCCTGCAGAGCATCGGCCGCCACCAGCTGGGAACCGGCCATCTCTTCCGGTGTGAGGGAGCTCAGGAATGCCAGGTTCATGAGGAGATACAAGATGGCCACGGCGACGGCTCCGCCAACGAGGATCCGGGGAAGACTCCTGCCGGGATCTTTGGTCTCTTCGGCCAGCTTGGCAGGTTCCTCCCAGCCGTAATAGGTGAAGGCGATTGCCTGATAAGCCAGGGCGAAGCCCAGGAGCCCGCCGAATTCAGGGGATATCTCCATGCTTGTGAGGAAACCTCTTCCATCCCCTCCCAAGACACCGGCCGTTCCGATGGCAAGGATAAACAGGATCTTGAGGACGGTAGAGAGGTTCTGGAAATCCCGGCCGATTTTGAGACCCCCCGAGTGCAGGAGGAAGAAGGCCAGGACCACGGTTCCCGCCAGGACCGGTACCGAGCCCCTGCCCATGAGGAGTACCAGGTATTCGGCGATGACGACGGCCTTGGCTGCTCCGGAGAACCCCCTCGTCACCAGAAGTTCTGACCAGCCCACCACAAATCCGACATGAGGGCCGTAAGCCTCCCGGGCGTACACATATTTTCCCCCGGCCTGGGGAAGAGCCGCCGCCATTTCGGCGAGGACCAGGGTGCTCAGGGCGACGACGACCCCTCCGAAGATCCACACGCCCAGCATGGCGGCCGGATTCCCCAGATATCCCGCTATGAGCCCGGGTGTGCGGAGGATCCCCACGCCGACCACGATGCCAACGGTGACGGCCAGTCCGTCCCGGACCCTCAGGATCCGGAGGAGGCCATCGGCTCCAATCTCCGGTTCTTTCTTCATTCCACCTGTGCTCCCTTCTCGGGGACGAAAGACATAGCCCTTTCCGCCAGGGCGGTGATGGTGAGGGACGGGTTCACCCCGGGATTGGCACTCACCGCCGAGCCGTCCACAACAAAAAGCCCCTCGTATCCGAAAACCCGGTGTCGATCATCGATGACCCCCTCCTTCCTGGTTGCACCCATACACGCCCCCCCGAGAATGTGAGCGGTTGTTGGAATACCAAGAAGGGTTTCGGTGAGGAGGCTACCTACATGCCCGTCTACTTCTTTTGCGTACTCGTCGGCCAGGGCTGTCGCTTCCGGTATGGCGGCGGTGGGTAGAGGCCCGTCCCCCGGTTCCGAACGGAGGCCACTCCCCAGGCGGGGGAAGAGGCTGCGTTTCGACGATAGGCGGAGGTACCCCTCCAAGGTCCTCATATAGAGGAGGGCGGTGGTATACCTGGCGAAGTCGGGAACAAACAGGGCCCGAAGCCCTCGAAGGGGGGATCGCAGGAACCGTATGAGCCCATTGCCTACCCGACGAACAAGCGTTTGTCCCGGGGCATGGGGTGTAGCCAGGAGTCGGAAAAACCCAGACCCTGGAGAGAACCGACAGGGCTCCACGGAGGAGTTTTCGTCCGTCTGCAGTATGGAGGTAATCGCCACACCCTGGGCCAATTCCAGGTCTCTGCGTTGAGTGGTGACCCCGATCAGAACCTCCGAGTTCGTGCGGACCCGATCTCCTGCCCTCTCTGAAAGTTCGGGAAGCCCATGGGGGCTGTTCCGCAATCGGAGGAGGAGGTCGACGGTTCCCAGCACTCCCCCAGAGAAGATGACGTTTCGAGACTGGTATTCATGGGTCGTTGTTCGAAGAGTGCCCAGACGTTCCGTGGCGGAAATGGTGAATCGGGCCGCGTGGCCGGAGCCCGCACTTGCCTCGGATCCGCTGAGGGGCCGGACCCAGGTCACTTCCGTATTCGGTCGGACTTCGACGCCCCTCTTCTCTGCCAACCAGAGGTAGTTCTTGTCCAGGGTGTTTTTGGCGCCGTACCTGCATCCCACCATACACCCCCCACAATGGGTACACCCTGTCCGGTCCGGGCCGTCCCCGTCGTGATAGGGATCCTGAACCGTGATCCCCGCCTCTCCGAAGTACACCCCCACCTCGGTTGGCCGGAAATGCTCCCGTCGCCCCATCCGGTCCGCCATCGCCATAAGGGCGCGGTCCGGGGCGGTCTCCAGGGGGTTCGGGGTCACCCCGAGCATTCTCCCCGCCATCTGGTAATGGGGCTTCAACTCCTCTTCCCAGTCGGCGAGGTGCTTCCAATCCGATCCTTGGAAGAAGCTCCTGGGCGGGGAGGGAAGGGTATTGGCGTAAACCAGGGAGCCCCCTCCGACTCCCACCCCGGAGAGGGCGGTGAGGTGCCGGAAGAAGGTCATCTTGAAGAACCCCCGGAATCCGAGGCCCGGGATCCAGAGCCACCGCCTCAGGTTCCAATTGCTCTTGGGGAAATCCGTCGCCTCCCAGCGCCGACCCTTCTCCAGGACCAGGACGGAGTAGCCCTTCTCGGCCAAGCGGAGAGCGCTAACGCTTCCGCCGAATCCTGAGCCGATGACGATCCAGTCCCAGACCATGGTTCTTCGTTACTCTTCCCGAATATGAAATCAACGAAGGGATAAAAGGGGTGGGCCTCTCTCGACCCTGACACAAGAGAGTGTCGAAAGACCCACTCTGGCAACAAGCCGCAAGAGAGCCGATCCTGAGCATCGGCTCGGCAGGGCGACTGCGGCCCCCAGCCTGGGTCTAGAAGAAGAGGGCTCCCCTTACATCTCGGGGGAAGCGGGTGTTCACCACGTTGTTGTAGACGGATCCGAAGTCGAAGGTGATCCCGAAGTTGAGGCGGTATGAACTGTTTGTCGCCAACTGTCTCCGGGCGGTGAGGATCTCCTCGTCCGTGAGGTTCCGCCTTCGTAGCCCGATCTGATTCTGGATCACCCTATAGTCTCCTCCGATATTGACTGAGAATCCCCGGTAGAGCCTGATGTTCACCGATCCCGTAAAGGTCAGCTCCCACTTGGAGATGTCGTCGAGAAGGCTTGCTGCCTGGAGAGCGAACCCGCCGTTCCCCCAGGGTTGCCGGAAATTCAGGTCTGACCTGAACCGGTGGTCGAAAACCCACTCCGAGTCCTGTTCGTAGATGGTTTCTTCCCACCAGTCTACCCAGGCGATTCCGGGCTGATACATGAAGATGAGCTGCTTCCGGGTGGATTCGGAGTAAGGGAAGTAATTCCACTCCAGCGCCGGAGCAGCACGGTATCCTATCCGTCTGTTGGCGACGGAGGATGACCCCGCTCCGAACTGACCACCCAGAGACCAGTGGCCGGTGAGGCTCTTCACGGCCACTCCGGTGGCTCCCCAACTCTCCCGGTCCGAGGTGATCCAAGTCCCGCTGCTCAACTGATTCTCAGTTTTGTTCGATGAGCCGTTGAACGTGAGTTCCACCTTGAATTCGTCGGTGATCCGGTTCGCCGAGAACGTCCCGTTCAGGTTTTGGACATTCCTCTTGTCCTGGCCGGTCAGGTCGGCTCGGGCGTTCAAGCGGAAGACCCAGAAGTTCCACGGGTCATCCTCCGGGGAAAGGGCATTGCTGATCTGGCGTTCGCCCTGAATTTGGTCCGGTGGCTCAAATTCCACTCTGAGCTGTTCGGCCAGCCCCAACAATTGGGCATAGGGAACGAAGCCAAGGGCCATGGTTCGGGTTATGGCCTCGATGATTTCCTCACGGGTGTTGACGTTGCTGGATATCCAGCTGAGGCGGGAGTCATCTCCTTCGAAGCGCCCCAGACCGATGTTGTCGAACTGGTATTCATTTCCTGCTCCCGCGGGCGTGTAGGTCAGGATCAGGTGGACATGGGCGTTCTCCCGGACCCTTACCCAGTTCACAAAAGTGATCTCCCTTCGGAAGTGGTCCGTATCGCAACTCAGCACGAGGTGGCAATCCAGAAAGACATCCAGGAGCTGAGGGGCGGGGGCCTGGGGTGCCTCAGCCTGGGCGGAGACCGACCCGGAGGGAAGACCAGCCAGGAGAAATGCGAACAGGAAGAGCAGGATCGGGGAGCGGATGGGTGATATGTGGCACCTTACGGCCATTAACTTTCCTTTGTGACTCCGACCACGCATTTTTGTCTATGGGTCGGGAGGTTCCCGTACATCAAGCGTCGGAATATGAGAGCAGGGGTCTGTCTAGGACAGGGGAGATACGATGCGTCTGAAACGTAGGAAACAAAGCAAGAACCTGGAGGACCGTCGGTTTCAGACCGGTAGGAGTCGAGCAGTTCGGGGGACCGGGCTCGGCCTTGGAGGGCTGGCGATCATCATCGTCTTGAGTCTCGTCACCGGCCAGGACTTCTTGTCCCTCCTCGGGGGAGACGGAGCTTTGATGCAGGCACCACAGGGGGGGGGTGCGGCCACTCCCGGTACTACCACCCCAGAGGAAGACGAGCTCGCCTTATTTATGAACGACGTCCTGATTGACATCCAGGAAACCTGGGCAGGGCTCCTGCCTCAGGTCGGAAGTCAGTACCAGGACACCCAGCTGGTTCTTTTCCGAGAGGCCATCCAATCAGCCTGTGGGTTCGCCCAGTCCGCCACCGGGCCCTTCTACTGCCCCGGGGATCGGAAAGTCTACATCGACCTCTCATTTTATGATGACCTCAGGACCCGTTTCGGGGCCCCAGGGGACTTTGCCCAGGCCTATGTTCTGGCTCACGAAATCGGTCACCATATCCAAAACCTCCTGGGGATCGAACGGCAGGTTCGGGAGCTCCAGCAGTCCAACCCTCGGATGCGAAACGAGTATTCGGTAGCCATGGAGCTTCAGGCGGATTGCTTGGCGGGTGTATGGGGAAACTCCGCTGGCCAGAGAAATGTTCTCTCGCCGGGGGATATTCAGGAGGGGCTACAGGCCGCCAGCGCCATCGGAGATGACCGGATCCAGCGGCAGACCCAGGGCCACGTGACGCCGGACTCCTTCACCCACGGTTCTTCGGAACAGCGGATGTTCTGGCTTAGAAGGGGTCTGGAGACCGGGAACCCGGATGCCTGTGATACCTTTTCGGAGATGGGGTAGACGAGGCTGAAGTCGTTGGGAGCCTTCTTTCTCTTTTCCTTGACCGGATTACCCGGTTGGGAGAAAGAGACCAGAAAATATCCCCACCAGGACTGCGATCCAGAGCAATACCAAGAATCCCAGTAGAACTACCTCGAGGGGCGTGACTCTTTGGGGGCCTTTCTCGCCGTGGAACCAGGCGATCACCCCGGAGGCTATCAGGCTGGCCACAAAGGTCGCCAGGCCTGCCTGGAAGATGGGGATACCGATCACGTCGGCGATCATCCCAATGAAGTAGAGACTCGCCAAGCCAATGGCTCCGGTGACCACGACCGTTTGGGGTAGCCTCCGCTTCAGAAGGGACTCAACCACATTGGGATCCCCAGCGCCGGGAGGTTGGCCCTGCCCCGTTCCGTGGGGTCCGACCTCGCCCTCCCCAGCAAATGCTCTTGCCAGAAATGCGGCCGTAGGTCTTTTCTCCGGCTCCTTCGCCAGGGCCCGCTCCAAAAGCTGCGCCAAGTTCGGGTCAATGCCCGGCTTGAGATTTTCGAGGGGGTTTGGGGGATCCCGGAGGGACCGCATGATGGTCTCCCGCTGGGTTCTCGCGGCGAATGGTCCCTCGCCGGCCAGGATCTCATACCCCATCAATCCAAGAGAGAAAACGTCCGTGGCCTCGGTGGTTGGCTCACCCTTGAGCTGTTCCGGGCTCAGATATCCTGGAGTTCCAATGATCTCCCCGGTCCGGGTGATGCGAGCATCGGCATCCTGACTCTCCTGGCGGATTCCCGCCAACCCGAAATCCGACAGTAGAACCCGCCCCGCGTCCCGGTCACACAGAACGTTGGCCGCCCGAACGTCCCGGTGCACGAAGTCCTGCTCGTGGGCCGCTGCCAAGGCCCCGGCTATGGCAGAGAGAATATCCCGGGCCTCCTTCTCCTGGAGAGGCCCCTCGGCCTCTAGGCGGTCGGCCAGAGTCCCGCCCCGGACATACTGCATGACAAGGAAAGGGATCCCGTTCTCAAGGTGGCCGTATTGGTAGACGGAGACAGCCAAGGGTGTCTCGAGAGATGCTGCGGCTTTGGCTTCCCTCCCGAAGCGGGCTCTGGCTGCGTCATCCTTTGAGATCCCGCTGGAGAGAACCTTCACCGCCACGAGCCGATCCAGTGAGACCTGCCGTGCAAGGTAGACCTCGGCCATACGGCCCTTACCCAGGAGTCGGATGACTTCCAGATTCGGGGCCAGTTCGGCTTTGAGATAAGCCAAACGTTCGGCCATGAGGCTTTCGCTTTTTGGCATTCGGACTCCAGATGGAGGGAGTTCCGGTCTGTGTTTAGGTTCCAACCGCCTGATACCAATAGGTTGCAGAGGCCTCCCGCACAAGAAAACCGAGGGGGCGTTCCCCTGGCACGACGGCCCCCGCATTCCCATCCTAGATGACGATATCCGAATGACAATGCCGGACATGAGCTGGCGGCGGTGAACAGGGATAGGGACCGCCCGCGGAAACTCCGGCCCCAATCAGGAGTCTGAGCATGGGATCTCTTCGACCGCTCCTAAGCATCTTCCCCCTTCTCTTCGGGGTCCTCCTACTGCCCCACTGCCTCTCCGGGCAGGGCACGCTGGCGGACTATGAGAAGGCGGACAGCTTCAACGCCCGGACCCAGGGGCTGGTGGTGGGGATTGCGGAGGCACCGACCTGGATCGGTGACTCGAACCGTTTCTGGTATAGAACCTCGGTAGCGGGTGGACATCAGTTCGTCCTCGTGAATCCGGCAGCTGGGGAAAAGGGGCCAGCCTTCGACCATGAACGCATTGCTGCTTCCCTGTCCTCGGTCCGAGGGGAAGCGGTCACCTCTGTCGATCTCCCCTTTTCCCGGTTTCGTTTCGAAGAGGATGACGGGAGCATCGAGTTCAGCCTGGCTGATTCGACGTGGAGCTGTGGACTGGCTGACTACGAGTGCGAGAACCGAGGTCTTTCGGAGGGTCGAGGTGGCCGACCGGGAGAGAATCGAGGGAGCGGAGTCCCCTGGCAGGCGGGACCAGGTCAGCTGTGGCGGAACCTCAGTGGCGAACCCATCCAATCCCCGGATGGGGAGCTCGAGGCCTTCATCCAGAACTACAACGTGGCCGTGCGCAGGGTAGGGGAGGAGGACTACACCCTGCTCAGTCATGAGGGATCGGAGGGGAATGCATATACGGATCGGTCCCTGGTTTGGTCCCCGGATTCCCGGAAACTGGCGGCGTATCGGGTGGTGCCGGGGGAACCCCGGGAGGTCCACTACGTCGAATCGTCCCCGGAGGACCAACTGCAGCCCAAGCACTCGACCCTCCTCTACGCGAAACCCGGGGACCGGCTGGACAAGGAAAACCCGGTGGTTTTCGACGTGGAGGAGAGAACGCAGACCTTCGTGGATGACGCTCTGTTCCCCAACGCGTATACCCTTTCCCGAATGATCTGGAAAGAGGACAGCCGGGCTCTCACTTTCGAATACAACCAACGGGGCCATCGGGTATTCAGGATCATCGAGGTGGACGCCGGGTCCGGATTGGCGCGAGCGGTGATTTCGGAGGAACCCGAGACTTTCTTCGACTACGCCGAGAAGAAGTTCCGTTTCGAAGTGTCGGATGGGGAAGAGATCATATGGATGAGCGAGAGGGGCGGATGGAACCACCTGTATCTTTATGATGGTGTCACCGGTCAGGTGAAAAGCCAGATCACGAAGGGTGAGTGGGTGGTGCGGGGGGTGGATCGGGTGGACGGGGAGGCTCGCCAGATCTGGTTCACCGCGAGTGGAATGAACCGGGAGCAGGATCCCTACTTCGTCCACGCCTACCGGATCAACTTCGACGGCACCGGCCTGGTGTCCTACACGGAGGCCGATGGAAGCCATTCGGCGAGCTACTCTTCCGACGGAGATTACTATGTGGACCGGTGGTCCAGGGTGGACCTCCCTCCCGTAGCGGAGCTTCGCCGGGTGGACGACCGGTCCCTGGTCATGGAGTTGGAGCGGGCCGACGCGTCGGCCTTGTTGGCCACCGGATGGCAGTATCCGGAGGTCTTCGTGACGAAGGGACGAGATGGAACCACCGACATATGGGGCATCATCGTCCGGCCCACCAACTTTGATCCTTCCAGGCGCTACCCGGTCATCGAATACATCTATGCTGGCCCGCATAGTTCCCACGTACCGAAGACCTTCAGCACCCAGCGGAACATGCAGGCCATGGCGGAATTGGGATTCATCGTGGCCCAGATGGATGGGATGGGGACCTCAAACCGATCCAAGGCCTTTCACGACGTGGCCTGGAAGAACCTGGGGGACGCCGGGTTTCCCGACCGGATCCTATGGCACCAGGCCGCCGCCGCTCGGCACGACCACTATGACATCTCCAACGTGGGGATCTACGGGAATTCGGCAGGGGGGCAGAACTCCCTCGGGGCTCTTCTCTTCCACCCGGAGTTCTATAAGGTGGCCGTGTCCACCTCAGGGTGTCATGACAACCGCATGGACAAAATCTGGTGGAATGAGCTCTGGATGAGCTGGCCCCTGGGCCCTCACTACGAGGCTTCTTCCAACATGGTCAACGCCCACAGGCTCGAAGGAAAGCTCTTTCTCCTGGTCCCCGAGATGGACACCAATGTCGACCCGTCTTCCACCATGCAGGTTGTGGACGCCCTTATCGAGGCGGACAAGGACTTCGACTTCATGGTGGTACCGGGAGCGAACCACGGATCCGGAGGATCCTTCGGTGTGAGGAAGCGCTACGATTTCTTCGTGAGGCATATCATCGGGGTGGAGCCCCCGAACTGGAACCGATCAGGGGACTGACGACTGAATCAACCCTCGAACTGGTCCAGATCCATGTTCTTTCGGGCCCGATGCGGATCGAGAATGGACCCGTTCATGGCGAGGTAGACGCCCGCCGGGAGGGTCCGGAGGGCAGCCAGGGCGAAGCCGATGTTGAAGTGGGCGTCGGTGTGTTTGAAGGAAGCCGGCTGCATGGCCCCGGTGAGGACAATGGTCTTTCCCTCAATATCGGAGAGGCGTTGCCCGGTCAGGGCCATGGTGTCAGTGCCATGGGTGATGAGGATGTGCTGGGCCGGGTCCTCCGCCACCTTTCTGAAGATCAACTCGCGATCCTCGCCGGTCAGTTCCAGGCTGTCCTTCTTTAGGAGGGATTCCACTTCGTAGTCGAAGCTGACCCCGGCCTCCTCGAGGACGCTCCCTATCTCAGGCTCCCCAACAACGAAGGCGCTCTCCTTGGTTGAGTAGCCTTTGTCCAGGGACCCGCCGGTGGTGAAGATCTTGACCCGCATGTTACCCCCAGGGGCGAGCGTCCATCATTCCCCCGATAACCCGCAGCGCTTCGTGGATGTCTTCCCGGGTGATATCCCGGTAGGTGACAAACCTGACCACATCTCCCATTCCGGGAAGGCCCCTAACACGGAGGGGGTCCAGATGGGATGCGAAAGCGGCCGCATCGATTCCCAGGCCACCAACATCCAGGTTGATGATGTTCGACTGGACGGAGTTGAGGTCCACGGAGAGGCCTTCCATGCTGTTCACTCCCTCGGCGAAAATCCGTGCATTCTCGTGGTCGTCGGCAAGGCGGCCGATGAGGGTCCGAAGGCCGATTAGGCCTGGAGCCGCAATGATGCCTGCCTGTCGCAGGGTGCCACCCATGGCCCTCCTGACCATCCTGGCCCGGTCAATGAATTTCTTCGGCCCGGTGAGGACCGAACCTATGGGTGCAGACAGCCCTTTGGAGAGGCAGAAGGAGACCGTGTCCGCATCTTTGGCGATGGTCGCTGCATCGGTTCCAAGAGCCACGGAGGCGTTGAATATCCTCGCTCCGTCCAGGTGCACCGCCAGCTCCTTCTCCCTTGCTATGGCGGCGGCCTTTTCCATGTGGTCCAGCGGAATGACCGTTCCCCCGGCGGCGTTGTGGGTATTCTCCAGGCAGACGAGGCCGGGTGTCGGGAAGAGGCTGGGGACCTTTTTGGCGGCCCATCGTAGGGCGTCCAGGTCCATGGCTCCGTAGCGCGCTTTCACCGGGAGAACGAGAAGTCCACAGGCAGCAGCGATCCCACCGATTTCTGCACCATAGAGATGGGCGCTCTCTTCCACGATGGCGGTAGCGCCGAACTCCACGTGGGTTCGCATGGCAACCAGGTTGGACATGGTGCCACTGGGGTTCAGGAGGCCGGCTTCCTTCCCCATCATCTCGGCGGATAGGGCTTCGAGCTCCAATACCGTGGGATCCCCGTCCCGAGAATCGTCACCAAGAGCTGCGGTCTGGATGCTCTCAAGCATCTCAGTCGTCGGCATGGAGAGGGTGTCGCTCCGAAGATCGATGACTCCGTCCGGCATTCTATGGCCTCCTTCTATTTCAAATCATGTCGTATTGTTTCTTCTGGATGAGGAGCATGGCTAGAAGGCTTCTTTCCCGCAAGCCAGACCGAGCCTGACGAATCTGAAGCTGAAAGCCCTGATATGATCAGACCGACATTGGCACTCTCGATCCTCCTTTTGATGGCCGGGGTGGCTGCACCTCTACAGGGCCAGGCCCACCCCCCGGCCGGCGAGGCCTACGCGGCTCCCACCGACCCCCTGGTGCTGGCAAAGTTGGAGGATTGGCAGGACCGGAAGTTCGGACTCCTTATGCATTGGGGTCTCTATGCCCAGTTGGGGATTGTGGAGTCGTGGGCTCTTTGTTCCGAGGACCAACCCTTCCAGGATCGGGGAGGCATGCCTTACCAAGAATTCAAGGAGATGTACTTCGGTCTTATCGAGGAGTTCGATCCCAGGGGCTTCGATCCGGATCCATGGGCCGAGGCGGCATGGGAAGCGGGAATGCGATATGTGGTTTTTACCACGAAACACCATGACGGCTTCAGCATGTGGGACACACAACAGACCGATTACCGCATCACCGGGCCGGAGAGCCCCTTTCGAGACCACCCCCGGTCCAACGTGGCGAAAGAGGTTTTCGATGCGTTCAGGGGGAAGGGGTTCATGACGGGGGCGTATTTCTCCAAGGCCGACTGGCATCACCCCGATTACTGGTCCCCTTTGTGGGCCACCCCTAACCGGAACAACAACTACGACACCGGGAAATATCCAGAGAAGTGGCAGAGCTTCAGGGACTTCACCTATGACCAGGTGGAAGAGCTCATGACCACCATGGGGTCCATGGATATCCTCTGGCTGGATGGAGGATGGGTCCGTCCCGATTCCACCATCAACAATGAAGTCAGGTCCTGGGGTTTTGATATTGCCCGCTGGGAGCAGGATATCGACATGCCCCGGATTGCGGAGATGGCCAGGGGGCACCAACCCGGACTCATCATCGTCGACCGCACGGTGCATGGGCCCTTCGAGAACTATCGGACGCCGGAACAAAGGGTGCCCGACTCCCTCCTTCCCTATCCCTGGGAAACCAACCTGACCATGACCCAGAGCTGGGGGCACACCTTCAATCCCAGCTACAAAAGCACCAGAGAGTTGATCCATACCCTCATTGAAGTGGTTTCCAAGGGAGGGAACTTCCTCCTCAATGTGGCTCCCACCCCTCAGGGCACCTTTGAACCAGAGGCCTACACGCGCCTGGCTGAAATTGGTCGTTGGATTGATGTGAATGGAGAGGCCATTTATGGCTCCCGGCCCTTTACTCCGGATGCCGCCTACGAAAACCTACGCTTCACCCGATCCAAGGCTGGGGACACGGTCTACATCTTTGCCCTTGAATGGCCCGGAGCGGTCCTTCAGGTGGAAGCCCTGGAGTTGAAGGAGGGGAGTGAGGTCACCCTGCTCGGATATGGAAATCCACTCTCGTGGTCCCAGGACGGGGAGCGACTCCAGGTCCAACTCCCCTCCGAACTGGAGGGAATAGGCGACCACGCCCTGGTCTTTCGGGTGGAGCGTGACTTCTAGCTCACCCCACCCGGAAGGCCATTGAAAGGCCGATGATCAGAACGGCCACGACCACGAACAGATATTTGGCCACCGGCTCCCACCAAGCTCCCACCGGTTTCTTTGCTCCCAGATTGACCTCGGCCCGAGCCTTCTTGACTCCCAGGACCCAGAAAAAGAGGATGGCCGCGATGGCGGCTCCCACAGGAACCAGGTACACGGTAATGAGGTCGACGAATTTGTCGAAGGCGCCCTGGTTGATGGCCAAAGGAATCCCGCAAAGGAAAGCCAGCGCTCCAATCACAAGAACGCTGGTCCTGCGACTCCAGGAGAACTGATCGATGGCAGCTTCCACCACCGCCTCCATGATAGCCAGCAGGGAAGACAATGCCGCAAACAGAACCCCCGTGAAGAAGAGGATGGAAATGACGTGGCCTCCCGGCATGTTCTGGAAGACCTTCACAAGGGTGATGAAAAGGAGGGGAGGTCCCGCAGCCGGGTCGATCTCATAGGCGAAGGCGGCTGGCATGATGATCAGAGCCGCCATGATGGCCATCAGGCTGTCCAGGGTGACGGTGCTCAGAGCCGCGTCGGGTATGTCGAAGTCCTTCTTCAGGTAGCTGCCGTACACCAGCATTCCCGCACCGGTAAGGGAAACGGAGAAGAATGCCTGACCCAGGGCCATTCCCCAGGTAATGGGCTTTAAGAGATAGGACCAATCCGGCACCAGGAGATAACGAATTCCCTCCATGGCTCCGGGGAGGGTGACGGACCGAACCAGGAGGATCAGCAAGAGGACCAGGAGGACCGGCATCATAATCTTGCTGGCCCGTTCGATTCCCCTTGAAATCCCAAACACTAGAATCCCGCCGGTGAGAACCACTGCCAGGAGCTGCCAGCTGATGCTCTGGGTATGGCCGGAAAACTGATTGAAGTAGTCCTCCGGTGGACCCGTTTCCAGGAGACCGCCTCCCAGGGAAGCTATGAAATACCGGAGGACCCAGCCGGTGACAATAAGATAGAAAATCAAAACGCCCAGGAGGGTAAGGATTGGATAAGCCCCAAGGATCCGTCCGAATCCCAGGCCCTTCTCCTTCAGGACTTTGTCATAGGCTCCAACCGCCCCCTTCTCAGCCCACCGGCCGAAGGCGAACTCCCCCATGAGCCCCGTCGTTCCCAGGACATAGACAAACACCAGGTAGGGAAGGAGGAAGGCAGCCCCCCCGTATTCGCCCAGTCTCCACGGGAACATCCACAGGTTCCCGAGCCCCACAGCAGATCCGGCGCTGGCCAGGATAAAGCCCGAACGGGATTGGAAGGTGTCTCTGGGCTTTGTTTCGGTCATGGTCGGATGTCCTGGAGCCCCGATGGGCAGGGTGCTCGTTCGAATATGGGGTCGTGTGCTCGTTCGGTACTCGTTCGTGTACTCGTTCGGGTGCGCGTTTCGAGTGCGCGTACCTGGTTCCCGTGAACGGGCTTCTGATCCTTGTGAGTGCTCCCTGGAAAGAAATCGGTTTCGTCGGCCCTGGCTACCCCTGGGGAGAGTTGGCCCGGGACTTTCCCCTGGAGTTGGCTACCCCGGGAAGTGTTCGTCCCTGATGTTCCACCGGAGACCAGTCAGAACCGAGGCCAGATCTTCCCCGCTGTCGCCAAGTCCCCAAAATATCAAGGGGTCGCCTTCCGTTCCGGATTCACAGCCCAGGAGGCCGTCAAATCCCCAAGGAGCACTTACCCCCACCCTTCCGTGGGGATTTTGCAGCCTGTAGGGCTGTGAATTCCCCATCGAACCATCGGCGGTGACATTTTGGGGATTTCGCGTCACCCCGGAATCCCGCTCCACCCGGCGTCACCCCGGAATTCCGCTCCAACGGATGGACGCCCGGAATCCCGCCCCAACGGATGGACGCCCGGAATCCCGCCCCAACCGGCGTCACCTCGGAATCC
>RCNC010000436.1_pt1 | contig 26497 bp, 24 predicted proteins | sample 2041301 | NCBI WGS metagenome assembly RCNC01 (sample SAMN09708231, study PRJNA481090) | Marine sediment metagenome, whole genome shotgun sequencing project. | biome: marine sediment; feature: ocean; material: sediment; isolation source: Sewage treatment plant 13A marine sediment (STP13A) ... | reverse complement strand
AAAATCGCTAACGAGCTTGCGGAGCAACGACCGGACGACACCAACGTCCAAACTTTGCTGCTTTTGCTCACCGCCGCCTAGATATACGCGGACACTCCGTCGTATAGGAGTTTCAGTCCGACAACAAAAAGCAGGACATAAACAAATGCGAAGAAAAATTTGTCACTAACGCGTTTATGCAGCGCTGCGCCAATCAAAACGCCTACCGGCGCGAGAATAATGAGGGCAGCTGAGGTTGCCAGATTGTCGGCATCGAGCTGACCGAGCCAGGCGTACGGAATGAGCTTCACGTAATTGGCTATCGCGAAGAATACAATGCTCGTAGCAGCGAAGCCGGTGCGGTCGAGGGGCCGGCGAAGTAGATACATGCTGATCGGCGGACCGCCAGAATGTGCAACGAAACTGGTAAAGCCTGCGACAGAGCCTGCCGGCAATCCGTAGGACATGGGATAGTTCTTCAGTTCTGCACCTTTCGTGCGTCGCTTGTTGATCCAATAGTGCAATGTGAAAACGATAGCAACAGTGCCAACGATCAAGCGCACAACGGCCGCGCTCATGTACTCGAAAAGAAGAGTGCCGACGACGATTCCAAGCAGCGAGGAAGGTATCAATATCTTGAGTTCCGGCAAGACCCACTTGCCGCGAAACTTCCATAGCGCAACGATGTCCATTACGCAGAGAATCGGTAGCAATATGGCTGCTGCCTGAACGGGCGAAATAACGAGTGCCATCAGGGGTACAGCGGCTGCACCCAAACCGCCGCCAAATCCGCCCTTGGAAATTCCGTACAACAAGACCGCCGGAATTGCGACAGCGTAGAACCATGGGTCAGTAATCAATTCATCGTCCTCATTTGCGCTGTCAGTCTACGTTGCCTGTAAGAGCAAGTCTTACCGCGCGGATATATTCGTGATTTAATACCCGCATATTAATAACGATAAGACGCCGTGAAACTAAGAATACGTGACAACTCGATTCGCCTGCGCCTGACCCGCGCAGAGGTGGATATATTGCGCGACGCAGGGCTGGTGGCGGCACGCACCGGTTTCCCGGGTGGACGCGAATTTCAATACCGAGTAGAGGGCAGTCCGGCGAGTGTAAATCCGGGCGCATTTTTCTCGGATAATATCGTTACCGTAAGGCTCCCGGAGACCAGCGTTCTCGCCTGGGCGAATTCCGAGCAGGTTTCAATCGAGGGTGAACAAAGACTCGATGACGGTGAGACGCTGTCGATCCTGGTGGAGAAGGATTTCGCCTGTCTGGCACCGCGCGATGGTGAAGATGAGTCCGATATGTTCGCGCACCCGGAGGCCGACAACGATCAGGCGCAGTGTTGATGGCCACAAAACGGTATGCCGGCTTTACTCCAGAGACGATCGCGTTCTTGAACGAGCTTTCGAATAACAACAATCGCGAATGGTTCAAGGTAAACAAGAGTCGCTATGAAGAACTGGTTCTTGACGTTGCGCTGCGCTTTATTCTGTCGATGCAGGACCCGTTAGCTGAGATCGCGCCAAAATTTGTCGTTCAGGCGACCCGAGTAGGGGGATCGTTGATGCGTGTTTACCGTGATACGCGATTCTCCAAGAATAAGACGCCTTACAAGACCAACATTGGAATTCAGTTTCGCCACGAACGCGCGAAAGACGTGCACTCGCCGGGATATTACGTCCATATCGCGCCAGAGGAGGTTTTCATAGGTGTTGGTATGTGGCGTCCGGACTCAGACGCGCTACGCGGCATTCGAGAGCGTATCGCCGCAAAACCTGCGGAGTGGAAGCGCATAATTGGCGACCCAAAGTTCAAGCGGCAATTTAACCTTGGTGGCGAGAAGTTGACGCGCCCGCCGCGTGGCTTTGATAAAGAGCAAGAGTGCATCGAAGACATCAAACGTAAGAGCTTTATCGCAGTAAAGAGTATTGCGGTAGAGGATTGTCTGGACCCACAGTTTCAACGCAAAGTGGAGACAGCGTTTAAATCGGGTACGCCCTACATGCAGTTTCTGTGTAAAGCGGTCGGCGTGCAGTTCTAAGAGAGAGTAACGAGTGAATACCCCGGATAGTCCGTTTATTGGCGATACTGTGAGTACGGGTAGCGTCCTGCCGGAGTGGATAGACTTCAACGGCCACATGAACGTTGCTTACTATGTATTGGCATTCGATCAGGGTGTCGATGCGCTTTGGCTGGACTTCGGAATTACGGCTGAACATGTGCAACAGAATCACAGTTCGACGTTCGCCGTCGAAACGCATGTGCTGTACAAGCAAGAACTGAAGCTCGATGACCCGTATGTTGTAACGGCGCAGATTCTCGCGTTCGACGAAAAGCGCATTCATCAATTTCAACGTATGTACCATGCCGAGAGTGGTTTTCTCGCGGCAACCGCCGAGTGGATGACTTTGCATGTAGATTTGAAAAAGCGCAGGGTCGCTCCGTGGCCGATGAAAATTCAGGATGGCATTACTCGTGTCGCGAGGTCGCAGGGCGATTGGCAATTTCCGGATGATGCAGGTAGCACGATGAAGATACGTACACCAATTTGGTCGGCCGGGAATGGTGACGCATGAGCGGCAAGTTTCTGCTGACGATCGACGCAGGAACGACTGCTACGCGGACTATTATTTATGATCATCAAGCACGCGTAGTTGCAAGCGCGCAGCAGGAATTCAAGCAGCACTATCCACATCCCGGTTGGGTTGAGCATGACCCGGAGGAAATATGGACGACCGTCGCGGCTGTTACCGCAGAGGCAATGCACAAGTCCGGTGCGAATGCTCCGGATGTCACCGGTATAGGAATCACCAATCAACGTGAAACAACGCTGATCTGGGATCGTGAGTCGGGACGCTGTATCTACAACGCCATCGTGTGGCAGGACCGGCGCACTGCAGCAGCTTGCGATGCATTCAAATCTGACGGCGTTGAAGCGATGGTTGCGCAAAAGACCGGCCTGCGGCTGGATCCCTATTTTTCCGCCACCAAGATCGCCTGGGTGCTTGAGAACGTGGCAGGCGCACGCAAGCTTGCAGAAAACGGAGAGCTCGCGTTTGGAACCATAGATAGTTTCTTGCTATGGCGCTTAAGCAGCGGACAGGTACACGCGACCGATGCGAGCAACGCATCGCGCACCTTACTATTCAATATTCATACTCAACAATGGGATGACGAATTACTGACGCTGTTTGATATCCCCGCGAACATGTTGCCCGAAGTGCACGACTGCGCACATGAGTTCGGCATTGCCGCCTGCGATGCGCTGGGCGGTGAGGTCCCGGTTCTGGGAATCGCAGGCGATCAACAAGCGGCACTGATTGGACAGGCCGGTTTTGAACGCGGCACGGTGAAGAGTACCTATGGCACTGGTTGTTTCGTTTTGGCCAATACCGCCGACGAGGCGCTGCAGTCGAACAATCAATTACTGACGACGGTCGCGTCGCGGCTAGATGGCAAAGTTAGCTATGGGCTGGAGGGCAGCGTTTTCGTAGCCGGCTCCGCGATGCAATGGTTGCGCGACGAACTACAGTTGATTGAGTCAGCCAGTGAGTCTGAAACTATCGCTACGCGGACTGGTGTTGTCGACGATGTGTATGTTGTGCCTGCATTCACCGGCTTGGGCGCACCCTATTGGGATCCATATGCGCGTGGCGCCATATTTGGCCTTACTCGCGGTAGCGGGCGGGATCAGATTGTCACCGCAACCCTGCAAGCGATCGCCTACCAAACTCGAGACCTAATGGATGCGATGGTCGATGATGGCATCGCGCCGGCCGTAATTCGTGTTGACGGCGGCATGGTGCAGAATGACTGGTTTCTGCAGTTTCTGGCGGATATTTTGGATACTCCGGTCGAGCGACCTGTCGATATCGAATCGACCGCACTTGGAGCCACTTACCTGGCGGGATTGTGCGCCGGCGTCTTCGATTCGACCATGACGGTTGCGAAAATGTGGGCAAGCGATCGCCTGTTTGAGCCAGCGATGCAGGACGATCGAAGACGCCAGTTACTGGACGGATGGGCTGCGGCTATTAGTCGCGTGATTAGCAATGCTTAAAGCACGGCAAAAAGTTGGCAAGTACAAAATTATCGGTCGTATCGCGTCGGGTCCGCTTGCCGACGTATACCGCGCCTACGACACGATTCAGAAAATACGGGTCGCGCTCAAAATTCCAAAAACGAACAGTGGTGCTACTGAGGATGAGTTTCTGCACGAAGTGCAGGTAGCGACCAAACTACGTCACCCAAATATCTTGTCTGTGCTTAACGCCAGTTATATCGATGAGCACTTCGTGATCGCCATGGAACTCGGCGAGCAATCGCTTGCCGATCGTATCGAACGGCGCACATCGACAGCATTGGCAATGGACTTGGCGGGACAGGCGATTGCCGCTCTTGCTTTCGCCCACGAAAGCAAGATCATTCATTGCGATATCAAGCCCGAGAACTACATTTTGTTTGCTGGCAATCAAATGAAACTGGCTGACTTCGGGTTCGCCAAGATTGGTCTGCGTACACTAAAGGCTTCGGGTTCGGGAACGATTGACTACATCGCTCCGGAGCAGGCGATGGGTCGTCCCAAGTTTCAATCCGACGTTTTTTCACTAGGGTTGGTTCTGTATCGCCTGTTTTCCGGAAAATTGCCTGAATGGCCATTCGAGTGGCCAATGGCTGGGCACGAGCGGCTGCTAGAGAGGGCGCGACCTGAACTTGTAGCGATTCTGCAGAAAGCGATTCAGTTGGATCCGAACAAGCGCTACAAAAATGCCGAGCAAATGCGTATCGAATTTGAGCGCATGCGGAGCAATGCGCGCAAGCAAAAAAGACCGCGAGCCAAGAATGCTCCGCGCAATACGACGTCCTGGAAGCGAATTCAATGGCGCGAGTTTCAACGTCATTTTCGCAGCTCACTAAGTACTCGGCATCATTGTCGCCAATGTGAAGGTCCGGTTGCCGAAAGCATGCAGGCCTGCCCGTGGTGTGGCTTCGACAATCCGGCGCGCGGCTCGGAATCGACAATGGCATCAAGTTGTCCCCGTTGTGAACGCGGCGTCAAGAATGACTGGGGCTATTGTTCGTGGTGTTACGGCCCCGGCTTTGTCGAAGAAACGACACGTGTGTATCCGGACAAGCGCTATACGAGCCGCTGCGCTAACAAGCGCTGCAAAGGCGCATTGATGCCTTTTATGCGCTATTGCCCCTGGTGTCGAACCAAAGTTCGTAAGCCCTGGAAGCTGCAAGGTGAGAAGACCAGCTGCAAAGCTTGCAAGTGGGGAATAGCGAAGGAATTTTGGAATTTCTGCGCGTGGTGTAGAGAGCCGGTACGTCATGAGTAGCTTGCCGATCGTCGATAATTTGCTACTCGGCGGTTCGCTGCAGGTGGATCGATACGATGGATCCGTTGGCGGCGGCGAGGTGGTCGCATATTCTTGCCCATCTCCGGAACGTACAACTGAAAACGAAGATTGTGCGGCAGTGATTCCGTACGGGCCGCAAGCGGCGGTCCTGGTGGTCGCGGACGGAGCAGGGGGATTGCCGGCGGGTCGGCTCGCATCCTATACCGCGGTTACAACGCTAATTAAACATCTTGAAGTGTCCGGCGAAAAAACCATCATGCTGCGGACCGCTATTCTTGATGGTATTGAGGCCGCCAATGCGGCCGTGCAGAATTTGGCGAACGGCGCGGCGACGACATTCACCGTAATTACGGTCGAAGGTCTAATTGCGCGAGCCTATCAAATCGGCGATTCCGAAGGGTTGATCGTTGGGCAGCGGGGCTTATTGCGCCTGCAAACTCCGGTCCATTCGCCGACCGGTTTCGCGGTTGAAGCCGGTTTTCTTAATGAGCGCGAGGCATTGCACCATGACGATCGCCATCTGGTTTCCAATTTTCTGGGGACGTCCGATATGCGTATCGACATTGGCGCCGAGGTCAAATTGCAGCCACGGGACACGATAATCCTGGCCAGCGATGGGCTGATGGATAACGTTCTCGTTGGTGAGATCCTGGAGCGGGTTCGTAAAGGGCCCTTAAGCAAAGCGGCGGATGCTGTAATCGCGCTCGCGCGTCGGCGCATGAATGGCACGGCGGTCGAACAACCCAGTAAACCCGATGATCTCTCGGTAATCCTGTTTCGGAAGCCCTTTCGGCCTTAATAATCAACTGGCTACGATTATGTCAACGGCAGCGTCGATTTGCGCGTTGTATTGTTAATCGGGGGTGTTGATAGTCGCCATGACGCGTATTATCGTCACAGATGTTGCGTGATTAAGATCCGATGGAACTCGGACCGTACTTTATAGCTCAAACCCAGTAATTACGGCGGCTCTATATTCGCCACCACACCTCGCATCGAGAGAGCAGGACAATGAAAAACGGCCAGGCCGATACATCGGTATTCCAATTGTTAAAGCCTTTGTTGCTGACAGTAGTCGCAACTCTGGTCATCGGCGGATGCAAGTCCGAGATGTCGAGTCCGTCCGGAGCCCCTGCACCGCCGGCCGGAGGCATGCCGCCACCGTCTTCAGGTGGCGGATCGCCGCCACCATCGTCAGGTGGCGGTCAGTCAGGCGGGCAATCGGGTAGTGAGTCGGGCGGAGAGTCCGGTGGTCAATCGGGTGGCGAATCCGGAGGGCAGTCGGGCGGAGGATCGTCAGGCGGTGAATCGGGTGGCGAGTCAGGCGGAGGATCGTCAGGCGGCGAATCGGGTGGCCAGTCAGGTGGAGGATCATCGGGTGGCAGCGGAATGCCTGGAGGCGGCGAATCGGGTGGATCTGAGGGGCCGAGTGGTAGCTCCGGTGGCGCTGGCGGCGGTGCTGGTGAAGTAGGTACTGAAGCCGGCGGTGGCGGTGGCGGTGACGGCGATTCTGCCGGTGCTGGTGCTGAAGCCGGTGGCGGCAGTGGCGATCAAGGCGGCGGTGACGGCGGCGGAGATAGCGACGGCGAATCGGGTGGTGATTGTGGTGACACTGGCGCTTTGCCCGGCGGGGTAGGCGGCATGGGTCAGGCAGGAGAATGCCTTGGCGGTGGTGGTGCTGCAGCATCAGATGCTGAAGCACAAGCCTCCGGCGGTGCTGAAGGTGGCGGTGCAGAAGGTGGCGGCGGTGCAGACGGCGGTGGCGCTGAGGGCAGCGGCGCAGGTGCTGGCGGCGGTTCCGGCGGTGCCGAAGGTTCTGACGGCACGGTAGCTGGTACCGGTGGCGCTGGCAGTGCTGGTGAATTCCCCACGGAAAGCGCGGACGAACGTGCTGCCCGGCTGGGCAAAGAACTCGACGAGTCCATTGGTGGATTCGACGAAGTTCTGATGGAAGAGCAACAAGAGGTTGCCTCGGTTGGACGCAATACCGAAGGCTTCGGCGAAGGTGGCGGTAGCGGTGGCAGTGGCGGCAGTGGTGGCGGTGGTATTAGCTTGGGCCAACAAGCCGCGGGTGCGGGTGGCGGTGGTAATTCCACTGGTGGAGCCGGTGGTGGCGAGCGCGCATCGCCGACTGCAGGTATGACTCAGGAAGAAATTACCGAGCGCACGCCGGATGACGTCCTCGTAATGGCCGACGACGATATAATCGCCCGGCAACTACGCGAGGCAGCACTAACAGAAGAAGATCCGGCCTTGCGCGAGCGCTTGTGGGAGGAATACCGCAAGTACAAAGGCCTATAAGAAGAATAGAAGTTTATGGGGACTCAATTGCAAAGCATGAAGAAGATCACGCTTCTCGTAGCTATCTACGTATTGTTGCCTGGTTGTTCGATTAATGAAGTCATCACGGCAGAGGAAACTAAGCTTATCGTTGCCGAAGCACCGCCCGAAGAGGGTATGTTGCTCGACATCGGGATAATCCAGTTTGCGGAAGGCGTGCCTGAGGACAACAAATCGAGTAGCACTCAGATCTATGAGGATATTCGAGCAGCTGAATCGCGCTATCTCGCATATCACCTGAAGACTACGTTGCAGGGAACCGGGCATTGGGGAGCTGTGCGCGTCATACCCTCAAGCAGCGCCTATACAGATGTCATTATTAGTGGCGAGATCGAAGAATCAGACGGTGAGTATGTGACGCTCGAGGTTACGGTTGGAGATGCCCGCGGTCAGAGCTGGTATCGCAAGTCTTACAGTACCCAAACAGGTGTTTCGTCCTATTCGATTAATCGCGATCGCAGGCTTGATCCATACCAGAAAATATTCAACGACATCGCCAACGACTTACGCGCCCATGTTGCACAGATGACGCCAAAGGCGATTACACATATTCAGCAAGTTTCGGAGCTACAGTTTTTTGCGGATATGTCGCCCGAAGCTTACGGTGAACATTTAGCGCAGGGCGAAGACGGAATCGTATCTGCGGTACGTTTGCCAGCCGAGAACGATCCTGCAGTGGATCGTCTGCGTCAGATCCGGGAACGTGACCGATTGGTCGTGGACACACTCAATGAACACTACGCAAATTTTTATTACGGCATCGCGATTCCTTATCGCTCATGGCGTAAGACTGCGCGTGAAGAATCCATTAATTATCGTCAAGTGCGGCGCTCCGCGAATCTACAAACACTGATGGGCGCAGTGGTTCTTGCGGGTTCTTTAGCTGCAAATACAGATAGCGGCGGCAAGCAAACGCGCAATATTAATCGCAGCTTGCAGGGCATAGGAATTCAGCAGGGCTTTGAGTCAATGTTTGGCGGCATTTCGCGCCGCTCGGAAGCCAATATTCACTTGGAATCCATCAAGGAGTTGTCGGAGTCATTCGGAGCTGAAGCTGCGCCGATGATTGTATCGGTCGATGGCGAATCGCGACGCCTGACTGGCACGGCTGCCGCACAGTACGAGAGCTGGCGACGCCTGCTCAAGCAGATCTACGAATCCGAAACGGGATTCGTAGATCCCGTCGAAGACGATCTGCCGGAGCGCGTTCCCGAACCTACGGGATAAGCATTCGGAGTGACGCGAGACCTGCAAAAAGGGACGGAGCTTGCCGACCGTTATACGTTGATTCGTAGGCTGGGAACGGGTGCGGACACGCAAACCTGGCTAGCGAACGATCGCATGACTCGCGCATCGGTTGCGCTAAAAATTCTCAGCAGCGACCGCTTGCCTGCAGAGTTTCTGCACAAAGAATGGCAAACCAGCATCCGTCTTATGCATGCGCATATAGTGCGGGTGTTTGAATTTCATAGTGACTCGAACGGCACGTTTTATAGCCTGCAATTCGTCGATGGAGCGGATGCCTCTGTTCTAAGCGGAGCCCCTCTGGCGCACATCTTGTCGCCCATCATTTTGATCGCGAATGCACTGCAATATTCTCACAGCAAAGGCGTAGTGCACCGCGACATCAAAGCCAGCAACATTTTGCTGGATAGCAACGGTGCTCCCTATTTGTCCGATTTCGGTGCTGCGGCGTTAACGAAGTCGGAAGCCGACGGTGGTTCACTAATTGCAGCAAGCCCACAGAGCGTCGCCGGAGATATTGCACTGCCAGCCGACGATATTTTTGCGTTCGGTGGGCTTATTTATGATCTGGTTTCCGGGCAGTCGCCGTATTCTTCGGCAAGCACCAGCAATGATATTTTGCACAAAATACCTGAGCCATTGACCGCGGCGTCAGGTGAGTCGGTGCCGGATGACGTGGTGGACCTGGTCGCAAGCATGCTGGAGAAAGACGCCGCTGCACGTCCTGACGCCGAGACGGTGGCGGCGCGGCTGATCGCCGCCGGATTTAGCGGAGCGCCTGCACCGGCGAGCTATGTTGCTGCCAGCGAGTCTTCGAGCGCGGAAATAATCGAAGCGAGTACCGCAGCCCCTTCGCGAAAAGCATCTGCCGCAGCGAAACCCGTGATCCCGACAACGGAGAAACCGGGGATCAGTCCGCGCACCGTGGGTATTAGTTTGGTGGTTCTGATGGTGTTGTTGATCGGTGTCGTTTTCGTGCTGCCCAAAACAGTTTCCACCGATGACGAAGCGACGCCGCCGAAAGAAACCGCGGCGGTTGCGACCGCTATAGAATCGGATACGGCAGTCGAGGGAGACTCCAGGCTGCCTGATCGTGATGTCAGAGTCGTCGCTCGGTCTGAGACAGAAGAGGTGCTCGGTCAACTGCTTTCGATGATGAACACGCTTGAGAGCCGCGCAGTGCAGCGATGGGGCGGCATACGATACAAGCAAGCACTGGAGCTCTACGCGGAGGGCGACGCCGCGTACTTGGCACGCGACTACGCGACTGCCAGTGAAAAGTATCTCGAGACAATAGACGTTGTCGAGCCATTGCTCGATGAAGTTGATCAGGTTTTTGCGAGCACGTTCAGTGACGCACAGGCAGCGCTGGAGGCTGCCAATACTCTGGATGCACTGCGTTTGTACGAGCTCGCCGTTGCGATCAGTCCCGGTCATGCTGCCGCGCAGGCGGGATACGCCCGTGCGAAGAATTTGGACACGGTATTGGCATTAACCGAGCGGGGAGTGACATTTGAGAGAGATCTCGAGCTTGCTGCGGCACAACAGAGCTACGCGGAAGCTGTTGAGCTGGACTCGCAATGGGCACCAGCGCAGGCCGGATTGCAACGCGTCAACGCCCAGATCAATCAGATGGAATTTGATGCGCGCATGACGGAAGGGTTATTCGCAATTGCGGACGGCCACTACGACGCTGCGCGGGCTGCGTTTCGAATGGCCAAGGAGCTCAAGCCGGCGTCGCGTGAGCCCGCTGACGGGTTGCTGCAAGTGGAGCAGGAGATTCACCTCAACCAGATCAGCTCTTATGAGCAGCAGGCGCAACAGCAGCAAGAAGAGGAGGTGTGGTTGTTGGCGGCTGCGACCTACGAAAGACTATTAGAGATCGACGATAATCTCGATTTTGCGCAACAAGGATTGCAGCATGCACGCCAGATGAGTGCATTGCACAGGCAATTGGACGAATTTATTTTGAAACCCGACAGCCTCAGTTCGCCGTCAACCATGCAAAAAGCAACCATGATGGTGGTGGACATTACGCGCATGCCGGAAGTTGGTCCGCGATTGAGCGCGCAGAGGGACGAATTGTCGCGACTGCTAAAGCGAGCAGCGACGCCGCTGCAAGTACAACTGATTTCGGACAACGTGACCGATGTTTCAGTCTACAAAGTTGGTAAACTCGGCAGCTTCGAGACTCACGAATTGACACTACGCCCGGGTAAGTATGTCGCTGTTGGCAGCCGCCCAGGTTTTCGTGATGTGCGACTTGAGTTTCTGGTAGGGCCTGAGTATGAAGCCAAGCCTATTGTCATTCGTTGTGAGGAAGCCATTTGAGTTTCGATCATCTGATTATTAGAGACGTCGAAGGCGAGCGCCGAATTGACGAGAGCAATTTGCCGTTGCGGGTTGGGACAGGCGGGGACTGTGGCTTACGTTTGCCAGGTCCCGGCGGCGGCCCGGTAGTATTGCTCGATCTACTTGACGGCGCGCCGTTTGTGCAGCCCGCTGGTCGCGACTCATCAATGCAAATCAATTCCGAGCCGTTGCTAACAAGCCGCCGACTCGAGGTCGGTGATCAGCTCGAATTTTTCGGTAGTCGCATCCACATTTCCACTGCTGACGGACAATTGATCCTGGAAGTCCATCTCGAGGACAGCGCGTATGTAACGCAGCCGCCGCAACTCGACAGTGCGCCACGCGATGCCGATGACGAGCAGATCGCACCGACTGCATTTCAGCGTGCCAGTCAGACGCAGGCGAGTCCCGACGATTCACGCCAAAGCCCGTTGAAGATGATTATCGGGATCGTCCTGAGCTTGCTATTGATTACTTCCTATTTGTTGTTTAGCTCGAAATCAGTTCAATTTGATGTCGAACCGGCAGACCCTGATAGCGTGCAGATAACCGGAGGCTGGTTTCGCTTTCCTATCGGTGATCGTATCTTGCTGCGGTCTGGCGAGCACACGGTCAATATTGAGAGGCAGGGCTACTACGACGTCAGCCAGGCATTCACTGTTGGCGAAGAGGCCAGTATGCGGCTGCAAATAGAAATGCGTCGACTACCAGGCCGGCTATCGGTCGCCACGGAACCTCTGGTTGACGCGATTGTGTCGATTGATGGCGCGACGGTTGGCAAATCGCCCTACGGGCCGCTTGAGCTACAGCCGGGCGAGCACAGCATTAGTATACAAGCCGACCGCTATTTGCCCTTTGAAGATGTTATCTACATGCAGGGTCTCGGGCGCGATGAATCACTGGCAGTGCAACTGGTGCCGCGTTGGTCAAATGTCACCATTAGCTCCGAACCTGCAGGTGCGACTATTCTTGCAGGCAATGAAGAAGTCGGTGTGACGCCGGCGACGATCGAGCTCATTGAGGGCAAGCATCAGATCAGCGTCATTCAAGAGGGATTTAGCGCATGGGACGGAGCGGTAACGGCAAAGCCGAACATTCCACAATCATTGCCTGTGATCAATTTGCAGCCAGCAAATGCAAAGTTGCAGGTTAATTCGATTCCGCGCGCTGCCAACGTAACGGTTGACGGCCGCTACAGGGGCCAGTCACCGATTTCTCTGTCACTGTCACCTGGTATTAACTACGTCATCGGACTTTCGAAAGCAGGATACGGTTCGAGCCGACGTCAAGTGCGTCTGGACGCCGCGGCGAGTGATTCGATTACGATCGATCTGTCAGCGCGCACCGGTCGCGTTACGGTCAATGTAATGCCGGCCGATGCGATTGTTTACGTCGACGGCCGGGCACGCGGCACCGGCACCAGTACCTTCAATTTGAGTTCTGCCCCGCATCGGATTGAGGTCAAGAAAGACGGCTACGAAAACTGGACGCGCGCAGTGACTCCGCGTCCGGGATATCCGCAGACTATGTCCGCGCGACTGCGGTCGCAGGAAGAAATCGAGCGTGCCAAGATTCAGTTGACGCAAAAGACCTCAGTGGGTCAGGTGTTGCGCCGCGTTGAGCCCGGTACTTTCACCATGGGTTCGTCGCGTGCGGATCCGGGCCGCCGCGCCAATGAAGTTATTCTGCCAGTGACCATTTCCAAGCCCTTCCTGATAGGTGTACGGGAAGTCAGCAACAAGGAGTTCAGGCAATTTCGCGAAAATCACGACTCTGGTAGTGATATTCATGCCGCGATGGCAGGCGACGCCAATCCGGTCGCTCGTGTCAGTTGGGGCGATGCGGCTGAATACTGCAACTGGCTCAGTGCGATCGAGGGTTTGACGCCGGCGTATGAACAGAAGTTCGGCGAGTGGATCACGATCCGCCCGTTGACCGACGGCTATCGATTGCCGACCGAGGCCGAGTGGGTATGGGCTATTCGCTATGGCGGCAACGAGGGCGCACAGAAATTTGCTTGGGGGCCAGACATGCCGCCGAAAGAAAACTCAGGTAATTTCGCCGGTCAATCATCCCGGGACCTCGTGCCCACAGTCATACCGCGATACGACGACGGATTTTCCGCTACTGCTGCGACCGGTAAGTTTCCAGCCAGCGCAATCGGGATCTTTGACGGTAGCGGCAACGTTGCAGAATGGGTGAACGACTTTTACACGGTGCCTACGCCGGGACTAAAAACGCCGCTGGTTGATCCCCTGGGCCCCGAAAATGGCAAGCCGCATGTTATTAGAGGGTCGTCCTGGCGCCATGCAGGCGTTACCGAGCTACGGCTAACCTATCGCGATTATGGGACCGGTGCGCGGCCCGATGTAGGATTCCGCATCGCTCGAAATCTGGATTGAATTTTCGTGCGACAATCGCAAGTGTTTGCTGTCTATATAATCTGGACAGGTTGACTGGAGACCCTGCATGCAAAGAATTGCGCTGCTGATCATCATTGCCGTAATTTTGGTTTCTCTTGCTGTGGCGCAATCGACCAATGTTCAATCGATCCTGATTCAATCGGCCCTGGCTCAGGAGGGCGGTGAGTCTGTGACGGAAGAAGCCGAACAGGATGAACTCGACCCCCAGCCTGAGGACGAAGAGGCTGAGGCTGAGGAAGAAGAGCCTGAGGAAGAAGACGTTGTAGTCGATGATGAGTTTTATCAGGACGCTGAAGACGAGGACTTTATCCCCAGTGAAGACATCCCCGCGGATCAGTCCATTCCGTTTCCAACTGACATCTAGCCAGAACTGACACCTATGAAAAATAAAAGCATACCGTTTGAATTCGTTTACCAGCTGTTTGTATTGATTATTGCGATCATCGTCGTGCATGCATTCTATGTTTCGGTTGTGCGGCCAAATGCAGCTCAGATCATTGAAGAGCAAAATGCAGCGGCAGCAGCTGACCCTGATTACATTCGCGAGCGGCGCGTTTCCGTATTGATCAAGGATCTTGAGCAAGAGGCCTGTTTCATTCTCGGAATATGGGCTCTCGCAATTATGGGCTATAAGACAGTGTTAACGGTACGAGAGCGTCACTTGCTGGATGTGGATCTCGTTCCGGTTGCTGAAGGGATGCGAATTTTGCCGGAGGACACGCGCGAATTCGCGCGCCAGATTGAGCAACTGCCGGAGGACCGGCAGGGAATGTTATTGCCGCGCACGCTCCTCGCGGCGCTGCGACGATTCAGCTCGACACGGAGCATTCAGGACGTCTCGAGCACAACGCACACAATTAGTGAAAACGAAGCAGAGCGACAGGAATCCGAATTATCGATGATTCGTTATATCTCGTGGGCGATTCCATCGATCGGCTTTATCGGCACGGTACGCGGAATCGGCGAAGCGCTTGCTCAGGCTGACAAAGCAGTGCAAGGAGATATTACGGGAGTTACACAAAGTCTCGGCGTCGCATTCAACTCGACCTTTATCGCGTTGTTGATCAGTATTTTCCTGATGTTCCTGGTGCATCAGTTGCAGTTGTTGCAGGAGCGTCTGGTTTTTGACAGCGAAAATTACGTGAATGACAAGTTGATCCGTCATATGCAGTCCGACTAGCGGTAATCATCTTGAGCTTGCTATCCGCACATTTGAACGATGCCGGTCTCTGTTTTCTCGATGCAGATAAAATTTTGTATCGGGAGCCTGGATTTGCGTTGCTCGAAGACGACGATCTGACGACGGGTAAGGCGGCATTTGCCAGTGCCCGAATTCGACCACGACGTATTCAAAACAATTTCTGGGCTGACTTACAAACTACGCCTATTGCTGACCGACAGTTTCAGCACCTCAGCAGCGCGGATCTGGTTAGCCGTCAGCTGGAACAGATTTGGAAGGCTGTAGGGCACAAGGGCGATAAATTGGTGGTGGCTGTTCCGACTTATATGAGTAATAACAATCTCGCTCTGTTTCTTGGGATCGCTGCAGAGCTGGACGTGCCGGTAGTCGCCATGGTCGACGCAGCCGTTGCAGCGACGCGGCGCGAGTACAAAGACGCAGTACCCGTGCATATTGATTTTAGCCTGCATTCGGCAATCCTGAGCCGCATGTCACAAGCGGGTCATGCCGCTGTCGACCGCTCAGAGGTTATTGAGGATTCCGGGCTGCTCAGCTTGTTCGATGCATGGAGAAAAGTCATTGCCGAAGCGTTTGTTCAGCAATCCCGATTTGACCCATTGCATACGGCAGAGACCGAGCAAATGCTGCAGGACCGAATAGCGCAATGGCTGAGCGTAGCGTCGACGAGCTCCTCCGTAGCACTTGAGATCGAGTTTCGTGGTATCACGCACAAGGCAGAAATCGAGTCGATCGCTCTGGTCGCAGCCGCAGCGCCTGTTTATCAGCGAATTGCCAGTAATTTGCGCGCTCTATTCCGGGCTGATGAAACACCCGCGATTCAGCTGTCGGATCGTGCAGCGCGCCTACCGGGTCTTGGTGACATGCTGGTAGCGCGCGTCGGTGGCGAAGTATTCTTGCTCGAGGCCGGTGCAACAGCACGCGGATTGATCACACGGTGTCGCGAAATGCAGAAAAGCGACAGCGGTGTGAGTCTGATTAAGCAATTGCCCTGGGATCAGTCAGCAGTGCAGGTTGCGCTATCCGAGACCGTGTCGCAGGGCGGGCGCCCGACGCACATACTTTTCAAGAACACAGCTTTTCCGATCGACAGCGAAGAATTGGTTTTGGGTTCGCAACCCGACCAGGGACGCTGGATCGACCTCAACGAAAACATGCCGGGTGTCTCACGACGTCATTGTGCCGTGCAGCAGGAAAACGGTCAGTGTGTGCTGCGCGATTTCAGTCGCTATGGCTCATTTTTGAATGGCTACGCAATAGATGGATCCGCCGTCCTGCAAGTCGGCGATTTGATTCGCCTGGGTACACCAGGATTCGAGTTTCGCTTGATTACGACGGAGTCAGAAAGTGGCACGTAGGCGCAGACAATTTGAAGTCTTCAGCATGTCTTTTCTGGACTGCATGAGCTGTGGGTTCGGCGCCGTAATTCTATTCTTCATGATTATTAACGCGCAAGTCAGGGAAACCACGGACCCCGATCCGACGACCCTCATGGCGGAAACGAAGAAGATCGAAGTCGAAATTCTTGAAGGCCGCAAGGACCTGGTGCTGGCAAAGAACACTATTGAGCAGCTCGATATCGAGAAGACCACCGCGGAGGGCCTGATTGCCGAGATCATCGCGTTGATCGAAAAGATGCAAGAAGAACTTTCGCAATACGATTCAGAGACGCTTGCCAAGATAGAGCGCGTCGAGCAATTGGAGAGCGATATTGAGAGCCTCCAAGAAGAGGTCAAGCGTTTGCTCGCATTGGCCGAAGGTCAGGACGCGGATGGCAACAAATTACGTGAGTTTCAGGGCGACGGCGATCGGCAGTACCTGACCGGACTGAAGCTCGGTGGACGTCGTACGCTTATCCTGGTTGACCGCTCAGCGAGTATGCTCGACAGCACTATCGTGAATATAATTCGCCGTCGAAATATGGCTGATGAGGACAAACTGGCAGCCATCAAGTGGCGCCAGGTGGTAGCCAGCGTCGATTGGCTGACAGCGCAGTTTGAGCCGGGCAGCGAATTTCAGATTTACATGTACAACGACGAGGCGGTGCCTGTCATTAAAGGTAGCGAAGGTGTCTGGTTGAAAGCCGACGATAATACGCAACTGGATGAAGCAATTCGGGTGCTGCGGCGCACGCCACCCGAGAATGGTACAAACATGCTCAGCGCGTACGAAGTAGCCGCTAATCTTTCGCCGCGCCCGGACAACATCATATTGTTGGCAGACGGCTTGCCTACAATGGAAGGCCCTGATGAAAATCGCGCTACCGTCAGTCCTCGTGAGCGCCAGCGGATGCATGAAACGGCGATTCGTGCGCTGCCGTCCGGAATTCCGGTGAATGTATTCCTGTATCCGTTGGAGGGCGACTATGACGCGGCAATTTTGTACTGGTTGCTTGCTTATCGATCGGGTGGTTCATTTATCAGCGTCAGTCGTGACTGGCCGTAGGCGCTTGGGGAAAAACTAAATGAGACGTCGCCGCAATATTGAAGCATTCAGTCTGTCTTTCCTGGACTGCATTTGCTGTGGTTTCGGCGCGATTATTCTGTTGCTGGTACTGAGTAAGATTTACGAGCCGGTAATCATCGAAAAAACGCAGGATGATCTTCGGTCTTTGATCGCATTGTTACAGCAGGAGTTATTTGATATCCGTGGCGAGACCAGCACTATCAATCGTGACCTGGAAGACGTGCGGATGCAAACCTCCAGTAGCAAGCTGAAGCTTGCCCGCTTACAGGGCGAACTCAGTACGGTCCGCGGTCAATACGCAATGACGCAAAGCAACTCCGAGTCGACCATCGACGAAGGGGCGTTGAACATTACCAAGCAGCGTCTGACGGATGAAATGCGACGTCTCGCACCCTATTATCGGCGCGCCTCTGACGATGCCGTTGCCGGAATTCCGGCAGACAGCGAGTACGTGATCTTTATCGTCGATACTTCCGGCAGTATGCAGCAGTTCAACTGGAGCAGAGCCATCGACAAGCTGACCGAAACACTTGATGTGTATCCACAAGTTAAAGGCATTCAGATAATGAATGACAACGGCAGTTATATGTTTCAGCAGTATCGTGGCAAGTGGATTCCGGATACGCCGGGAAGACGTGAAGCGATCGTGAATACGATGCGCAACTGGCGGCCGTTCAGCGACAGTAACCCGGTTGATGGCATCATCTATGCGATTAGTACGTTTTGGGCGCCCGATAAAAAAATCAGCGTCTACGTTTTCGGCGATGAGTTTAGTGGCGGTTCGGTTGAGAGCGTGATTCGTCAGGTTGAGGCGGTCAATCGTCCGACCGACGACGGAGAACTTTTAGTGCGCATACACGCCGTTGGATTTCCATTCTTCTTTGAACCTGGTCGGCAGGTTGCCGCCACCTCGTGGCGTTTTGCGCAGCTCATGCGCGTTCTCTGTGACCGTAACGGCGGCACCTTCGTCGCCTTGTCTGACCCGAGAAGCTAAGAGCCACAATTCGGCACAATTGATCGCTGCCTTTCCACAGATTTGGCCCATGGCCAGCTGTTTTGCCCCGCCTAATGTACTCCGAAGACCCACTACATCCCTCGGAGGACATAATCATGCGCAAGACACTATCTCTAATAAGTTGTATTTCACTCATTTCAGCAGCTCCCGTATTCGCCGCTGAACCATCCAAGCAGGAAAAAATCGGCATCGGTTCCGGCGCAGTTGTCGGTGCGATTATCGGCGGCCCTGTTGGCTTCATGATCGGCGGGGCAATTGGCGCCAAACTGGGCGATAGCATGCACCAAAAGAGTCAATCGATCGACGAACTTTCCGTTTCTCTGCGGCAGTCCAAGAGCGATTTGCGCACGCTCAATGCGAGCTATGACTCCATAAACGGCGAACTTGAACACATGCAGAGAGTTGCGCGCCCTGAGCTCGTCAGCATGCTCGAAGCCGGAATCGCGATGGATTTGTTGTTTCGAACTGACGAGCATGTTCTCGCAGACACAACAGGCGATCGCCTTGCATCGCTTGGAAGTACGCTCGCCACAATGACCGATATCCGGGTACGCCTCGACGGATTCGCTGATGAGCGTGGTGACGAGACCTACAACTACAATCTGTCGACACAGCGCGTTGAGTTCGTTCGTGATCAGCTCATCGCTGCGGGGATACACCCATCCCGTATTCAGATTTCTGCACATGGTGAAGCACCGGCTCAGGATGCTTCTGTCGATAGCTATGCCTTGGAACGCCGCGTCAGTCTGACTGTGTTTATCGACGACCCCCAGTCAGTCGCGCAGCTTCCATAATTTACCCCGCGACTCTTCACGAGTCTCTCCGTTGCCGGCCTTCGGGCCGGCTTTTTTTATGGCGCAATTCCCTGCTATATTCGGGGCATGGACAATGACCTGGCGAGAAAGACCTGCAAGCCCTGTGAAGGTGGCGTTAAGCCGTTGCAGGCGATTGCAGCAGAGAAACTGCTAGCCCAACTGCACGACGATTGGCGTATCAGCGGCGACGGCTCGGAGATTTCGCGGACATTCGCTTTTCCTGCTTACAGTCGGTCGCTTGGATTTGCGAATGCGGTTGCGTGGATCGCTATCACACAGGGCCACCATCCGGATTTGCTGCTTAGCTACAGCAAATGTGCCGTGAGCTGGAGCACACATGCAATTGGCGGCTTATCCGAGAACGACTTCATCTGCGCGGCCAAAGTAGACTTGTTAAGCGAATGATTTCAATCACCGCTATTGAGGCGGCAGCCGAAAGGCTACAAGGGGTAGCCATAGAGACGCCGTTGTTACGCTCGGCAGTCCTTGACGAGCTGCTTGGCGGCTCTGTTTTGCTAAAAGCCGAATGCCTGCAGCGTACCGGATCGTTCAAGATTCGCGGTGCCTACAATCTTCTTAGTCAGCTCCGACCAGAACAGGCCAAACTTGGCGCAGTGGCATGGTCGTCCGGTAATCACGCTCAAGGTGTCGCGGCGGCTGGTGGCCTGCTTGGTATTCATACCACAATCGTAATGCCCGAAGATGCTCCAAGGGCCAAGCTAGAGAATACGCAGCGTCTTGGCGGTGAGGTGGTCACCTACGATCGTTATACGGGCGATCGCGAAGCACTGGCCCGAGCAATAGCCGCTGAGCGAGGGGCTGAAATCGTCCCCTCGTACGAGCATGTCGATATCATCGCGGGGCAGGGGACGGTTGGCCTGGAGATTGCGGCACAATCGATCGAGCTTGGCTCGCCGGTAGATCAGGTCGTCATACCCTGCGGTGGCGGTGGCCTGACATCCGGCAGCGCAGTCGCCTTGCGAGCGAAACTTCCCGACGTCAAAATTTTTACCGCAGAGCCGGAAAATTACGACGACACAGCGCTGTCTTTACGTAGCGGCAAGCGAGTCAGTGTTCCGACGGATGTGCCATCGCTTTGCGACGCATTGCTCACAGACTCACCGGGGAAACTGACCTTCGATATCATGCAGACTCATGTCAGCGACGGTCTGGTTGTTAGCGAAGATGAGGTGAAAGACGCAATGCGCTTTGCATTCAAAGAACTAAAATTGGTAGTGGAGCCGGGTGGGGCGGCTGCATTGGCGGCGATACTAAGCGGAAGAATCGACACAAAGGGCCGTGTTACTGCAGTGGTTTTGTCGGGCGGAAATGTTGACGCAGACGTATTTGCGTCGATTCAGGTTGTCCCTGCCTGAGATTTGCGCAGAAAGGAAACCTTCGAGAAGGGTCCTTTTCTGGCACCAGTCTCGTTGCTGGAGGCGCGACGACGGTCTGGCCACTTGTCCAACCAGCTCATGATTTTCTCAAATTGTTCGATATCTTGTCGAACTCGAGAGGGTTGCATCTCGATGATTCCCACGCCCTTTTCAGCGGCATGGACGAAATTTTGGCTGTCCCGCAATACTGCGATGATCGGAATGCCCAGCGAATCGAGAAAGCGCATCAACTTGCCAAAGCTCTTGGTGTTCTTGCGCGTGCGATTCGCGATAACGGCCAACTTGCGGTCGCGTCGATCAACTTTGGCGACGAGTAATAGATCGGCGATACAGCGCGATGCTGCGTGAATGTCCATTGGCGAAGGCAGAACGGGTACCAGAATGCTGGTCGCATCCCGAGTTATTTCACGAAGATCATCGTGGTGCATGCTGGCTGGCGAATCGATGATCAGATTCGCAGTTTCATTCGGTATGCGCATCTGCCAGCTACGAGTTGCCTGCATCGATTTCTTGAATGCGGCAATGCCGTGAATTGCCGCTAGTTCTTTGGGACGACGCTCTAGCCAGGCCAGTGTAGAGCCTTGTGGGTCGTAGTCCATGATGGCGGGCGTGGAACCGCGGGCCGCGTAACAGGCCGATAAATTGGTCGCAATAGTTGACTTGCCGCAGCCGCCTTTCGGATTCAGGACGACAACTTTGTTCAGGTTCTCTCGTGTGGGCGTAATTAGCATGGTCTTAATAAATGTCCTTCAAAAGGGCCCGTAAGTCTTTGCGTTAGTTCATATAATACCAGCTGAATCCCAGCCGTGCACCATGCTCTTTAAGTTCTGAATCAAGAAGCCTCCAATTCAGCCCAGGTCGTATTGATAGTCTCATCGGTCGTACCGTTGCCGTCCGTATCGATATCGATGCGCACGTTGACGTTATCGACAGCGGTCAGGCGAGCGCTGCTGTTGCTGCCGGTCACGAGAAATTCACCGCTGCTCGGATAGTCGGCATCGGAGCCCTCAAATTCGACCGGTGTTGAATAACTGACAACGCCAGACAGCAAGGTGCTGTCGATTGTTCCAAATGACGATTGTGTGTAGGGGGACGGTTCCAGCCCGGTATCCTGTGCGTGCAGCGACGAGAAAACCGTCATTATCACTGCGCTGGTGGTGCCATCGACGGTTAGTGAGTTGCCGCTGACCTCTGCTTCCAGGTAGGGGAATTGCTGCGTATCAAGCCTGACAGACACGTCGCCATTGCTGACGAGCTCATCCTCAGGAGTCGCGACCTGAAAGTCGGTGAATGTTGCTGTCATAGTCAGACTGTACAGTCCAGAGGCAAGCTCGCCATTGAAAGCATCTACTTCATAGAAAAGACCGCCGTCGATAACGCTGAATCCGTCATCACACATCGTGTAGAGAATATTGAAGGAATCACCGGGAGTTAGCGTTAGCGGGGCTAGCGGATCTACCGGATCGGCTATTTGTCCAGAGAGAGCCATGGTTCCGCCCAGAGGGCAGTCTTCAGTGAGCTCCGGAATAACAAGGTTTGCCGTTGGGTTGCCCACCTTATTAGACATGGCGAAGCCGCTTTCGATTTTCGAAATGCCGCCCGGTTCGCTGGCTAGCAGGCCAGTGCCGCTTGAGAAGCCGGCGAGGGCACTTGATGACAGGGCTGCTTGATAAGACACTTTCGTAACCAGCATCACGTTCACAGCGGTGATGTCTAGTGTCGCGCCGGTACCGGGTCCGGGAACGGTGCCGCCGCTATTGCCATCGTCGTCTTCGTTAAATCCGTTGCCACCACTACAGGCGGTCAGCATAGAGATGGCGCTCAATGTAAGGAGTAGGGAGCTTTTCATGGCAATTCCTCGAGAGAATCTGTTGCAATTCAATGAGTTTAGAGCCTGCTTCGGGAAGTACCGTGATTGCGCTCACAAACTGATGAATAAAATAAAATAGTCCGAAGCGGAAATTTAGTCAAGAAATTCGCGTTGGCTAGAACATCTCGCTGGGGCCGGGTGCCTCGTCAGACGGTTTTTCGCGGCTTTTGATGTGCTCGCCCGTGATCATCTTGTCGTAGCTCAATCCAGGGCCGACCATGGGATAAACGCCCGCATCAGGGTCGATGATGACCTCAAGAAATGCGGGGCCTTTGAATTCCATGAACTCGCGAATGACTCGTTCGAGATCTGCATTGCTATCCAGTCGTTTCGCGAACTTAAAGCCATCTGCTTCAGCCGCCTTGACGAAGTCCTTACTGTGCAGAGACTTGTCGCTGCCCGACATGCGGCTATCGTAATAGAGCTTTTGCCATTGCCGAACCATGCCGTCGCCGAAGTTATTCAGGACGACGACCTTTATTGGCAAGTCATAAGTCGTCGCTGTTTCCAGCTCGCCGATATTCATGCGGATACTGGCATCACCATCGATATCGATAACGACCCGCTGCGGTTGTGCAAACTGTGCACCGATTGCCGCGGGCAAACCGAACCCCATCGTTCCCATACTTCCCGAAGTTAGCCACAGTCGTGGTTCTCGGTAGTCGAAATACTGTGCGGCCCACATCTGGTGCTGGCCCACGCCGGTCGAAATAATCGCCTCACCCTTGGCGTGACGATTGATTTCCTCAATTACGGCGTATGGCTGGATTAGTTCTGATTCTCGATCGTAATTCAGACAATAGTCTTCTTTCAGCGCAGCAATTTCATCGTGCCAGGTCGAGAAATCCTTGCTGAACTCGATCCTCTTGCCATACGCCAACAAGTCATCAAGATCGCGACCAAGAATGCCGACGTGATGCCAGTTGACGCGTTTCACCTTGCCGATTTCTGCGATGTCGACATCGAAGTGAGCGATATTCTTCGCTTTGGGAGCGAAATTTTTCGGGTCGCCGGCAACGCGATCGTCAAAGCGGGCACCGACGGCAATTAGAAAGTCGCAGTCCTCAACGGAATAGTTTGCAGAGGCAAGGCCATGCATGCCGAGCATATGCATCGCCAGCGGGTGGGTGGTGTCACTGGCACCGAGCGCAAGCAAAGTCGTTGTTACTGGTATTCCGTACTCAGCCGCAAAGCGTCGCATCGGTTTGGCCGCGTTGGCATTAATTACGCCGCCTCCCGCGTAGATCAGAGGACGTTTGGCCTCGGCCAACATCGCGTAAAAGCGTTCGCTCTGTGCATCGCTCAGGCGATTATCTACAACCGCCGCTAACCGTCGGCGATAGCCCGGCAAAGGCAACGAGCCATGGCCTTTGAATTCGCCTTCCCAGTTCTGTACGTCCTTGGGTATGTCAATAACGACCGGGCCTGGCCGCCCGGTTCGCGCAAGTTCGAACGCGCTGCGCATCGTATCCTCGAGTTTGTCAGGATCCGTAGCGAGAAAAATGTGTTTGGCAACTGCACCCATGATGGCTGATACGGGTGCTTCCTGGAACGCATCTGTGCCGATTGCCGCTCTGGGCACCTGGCCGCAGATAACCACAATAGGAACAGAGTCAGCCATGCAGTCACGAACTGGAGTGACCGTGTTCGTTGCGCCAGGTCCGGAGGTCACCATCACCACGCCGACTTTGCCGCTGGCACGAGCGTAGCCAGCGGCCATAAAGCCAGCGCCTTGCTCATTTGCGGGCACCACGAGCGGCATTGCTGAACTGCCATTCTCGCGCTTGTTGGCACTGTTGTAGCGAAAGACTGCATCATAGGTCGGTAAAATCGCGCCGCCGCTATAACCGAAGATGGTATCGACGCCCTCATCTGCGAGAACCTGAACGACAATATCCGCACCACTCATCCGCGTTCCCGCGAGTGGGTGTTGCGTAGTGTTCGCTTGATTTGTCTGATCGTTCACGCTGCTGCCAATTATTACGTAAGTACCGGATTTTCGGCGAGTGTTTACTAATTTCTTTGGCATTGCAATACTCGCACTGCATCGATCGCGATCGCGGTCGTTACAGGATTTAGTTTCATTTGTATTTATCAATTCTTTCACTATCGGGCGAGTAATGCGACACGCAATATCAGTACTTCTGCAGAATGAGGTTGGTGCGCTAACGCGCCTCACGGGAATGTTTTCGTCTCGCGGATACAACATCGATTCTTTGAACGTGGCCCCAACTGATGACCCGATCGTGTCGCGGGTGACTCTGGTAACGACTGTGACGGACTCCGCGATTGCACAATTGAACACGCAACTGGCTAAGTTGGTAGACGTAGTTAATATTCACGACATGACCCTGGGCGAACACTTCGAGCGCGAGCTCGTTATCGTCAAACTAAAACTGGCAACGGGCGGTTTGGCCAAGGCGATGCTGCTTGCCAAGAAGTACGGTGCGCAAATTCTCGATGAGGCTCAGATCAGTTGCACTATTCAGTTGACCGGACGGGTCCGCGAGATTGACGAGTTCGTTGCTGAAGCGAGCGCGATCGGTGAACTTGCCGCGATTGCGCGAAGTGGCAGTGTTGCAGTATCGAAGGGAGAGGTGACGCTGTCGTCATTCGACGCAAACCATCATCTCTCAGCCTGAGCCATGTCGGGATTCAAATTCGGAAGTAGTCGACGCCTCGTCGTCAAGGTTGGCTCATCGCTGTTGATCGGCGATGACGGTCACGTGCATCGAGACTGGCTGCGTGGCCTCGCGGATGACATCGCCAGATTGCACGCCGATGGTCATGAGCTACTCATCGTTTCCTCTGGTGCGATCGCTATCGGTTGCACAGTCCTGGGAACCAACAAACGACGCGCGAAACTATCGGATCTGCAGGCCGCTGCGGCCGCCGGTCAGGTGCAACTCGTACACGCGTATCAGGAAGCACTTGCGGCTCACAAGATCGTGGCTGCCCAAATTCTACTGACCCCCGGCGACACTGAAGATCGACGCCGATTCCTGAATGCGCGCGGTACCTTGTCGCGATTGCTCGAACAATCGGTCGTACCAATTATCAATGAGAACGATACCGTCGCTACGGAAGAAATTCGTTACGGCGACAACGATCGTTTGGCCGCTAGAGTTAGCCAACTTGTAATGGCCGATGCGCTGATTCTTCTGTCGGACGTAGACGGCCTGTATAGCGCAGACCCTGGACAAGACAAATCAGCACAACACATACCCGACGTTAACAAGATTTCTGATGAAATAGTGCGCGCCGCAGGCGAGACACGATCGGATATAGGCAGTGGTGGGATGGCAACCAAAGTTCAGGCGGCACGCATTGCCACCCATGCTGGTTGTTCGACTGTAATTACGAATGGCGCTATCGAACGACCATTGTCAGCGTTGGCGGATGGTTGCCGATGTACCGTATTCCATGCGCAAGGTTCTCCAGCTGTAGCTCGCAAGCAATGGTTGGCCGGCGTGCTCGAAGTGGGTGGTGAGCTGTGCCTCGATGATGGGGCGGTAAGCGCCTTGAATAATGGTAAGAGCCTCTTACCGGTTGGGGTAACGGCTGTAAACGGTGATTTTCGGCGTGGCGACGTACTCACTTTGGTAGATAGCGACGGGTCCGAAATCGGTCGCGGCTTGGCGGAGTACTCGAGTGAAGAAGCGAAGTCCTTGTTGGGACGCCGCTCAGAACAAATCGAAGAGTTGCTCGGTTATCGCGGTCGTTCAGTCATGGTGCACCGAGACGAATTGGTATTGTTTGAAAATGACAGCTGAAAAGATCAAGAACGCAGCGATTCCTGAACTCATGGACGGCATGGGTAAGGCGGCGCGGTGTGCGGCCAGGTTGTTGGCGCTAAGTAGTAATGCCGCTCGAAATCAGGCGCTGATTGCTGCTGCTGCTGCGGTACGTAGTGACGCCGACAAAATTCGGCTCGCCAATGAAGCTGATCTTGAAGCTGCCACGCAGCGCCAACTTGGTGCGGCGATGCTCGATCGTTTGATGCTAGACGCGGCACGCATAAAAAG
>RCNC010001096.1_pt1 | contig 26534 bp, 12 predicted proteins | sample 2041301 | NCBI WGS metagenome assembly RCNC01 (sample SAMN09708231, study PRJNA481090) | Marine sediment metagenome, whole genome shotgun sequencing project. | biome: marine sediment; feature: ocean; material: sediment; isolation source: Sewage treatment plant 13A marine sediment (STP13A) ... | reverse complement strand
GACTGCGCCCATGCCTGCGGGGTCCGGGTGGAGGGCCAGCAGGCCGGCACCTTCGGCGACGTGGGAATCTTCAGTTTTGCGGAAGGCAAAAATATGCCCTGTTTCGCCGGCGGGGCCGTCGCCACTTCGGACGATGTCATCGCGGAGCGGACGCGGGTCATTCTGGCAAAAACCGAGCAGGCACCGGCCAACGCCATCACCAAGAAGGCCATCTCCATCTGGATCAAGTGGCTGCTGACCCGGCCGCTGGTCTTCGGTCTCACCGCCTACCCGGCCCTGCGTCTGAAGCTGGCCCAGGGCAAACCGCTGATGGACTCCTCGGTGGGCAACACGCTGCTCTCCGACTTTGCCGCGTCCAACCCCCGGATCACCCCGCAGTCCAACCTCTCGGCGGCGGTGGGACTGCTCCAGCTCCGACATATCGACGCATTCAACCAGGGCGCACGTCGCAACGCCGCCATCCTCACCGACCGCATCGGCGAGGTGCCCGGTGTCAGGCCCCCCGATTCGGCCGGCGGGACCAATATCTATGTCTATTACCCACTCACTGTGGATGCCGGCAACCGGGATGAACTGCGCCACCGCCTGCTGCGCAACGGTATCGACACCAAGATCAGCGACATGTCCGACTGCTCGGTTCTCGACGTGTTCCGTGACGATGGCGACAGTGCGGAAACAGCGCCGCCCCGCGAAGCATCGATCATTGAAATCTGCGTCTACCCGGTGGTGCCCCAGAGCCAGATGCACAAAATCGCGAAGACCATCCGGGCCTGGGCTTCGCTGCCGGAATTGTAGGGTGCCATGAAAACACCTGCACTGACACTGGAAGACCAGCAGCGCCTCTTCTACTCCCTCGACGAGGAAGTGCTGGGGCGGATCCTGCGCACCGTGGTGGAGGAGGAGCTCTCAGTGGTGGAGGGGGGTGTCCTGGAACGGTTCGAGCGGGAGGCGGCGACCTTTTTCGGCACACGACACGGCGTGGCGGTGTGCAACGGCACCGCGGCCCTGCACCTGGCCCTCTTTGCCATGGACCTCCAGCCGGGCGATGAAGTACTGATCCCGGTCTACGGCTATTACGCCATGGCCCTGCCGGTCTGCATGATGGGGGCGAAACCGGTCTTTTGCGATGTCCGCGAGGATGACCTGACCCTGGACCCGGACGACGTTGCCAGGATGATCACTCCCCGCACCCGGGCGATCATCGTCCACCAGCCCTGGGGTTGTCCCGCTGATGCCGATCGGCTGCGAGCGCTGGCCGACGGCCACAACCTGAAACTCATCGCCGATGTGTCCCACGCCCTGGGCACGCTGTGGCGGGGGCGTCCCCTGGGCCGCTACTACGACTACATCTGTGCCTCCATGGGCAAGGGCAAGCTGATCTCCGGTGGTGAACTTGGCGTGGTTACCGCCAACACCGACGACTGTCGTGACCGCATGCTGCTGTACGGGCACGTGAACCGTGTGCCCAAGGGGTTGCTCACCGACCGCTACAAGCACATCGCCAACGCCGTGGGCATCAAGTATCGTCCCCATGCCTTTGCCCTGGCCCTGGCCCTGGAGCAGATGAGCACCTACCCCGAGCGCTCGGCGCGGTTGGTGAAGAATGTTCGCGAGTTCGAGCGGGCATTGGCGGAACTCCCGGGCTTCACCCCGTTTTCCACACCCGCCGAGGCCGACCGTGTGTACTGGCGCGTGCCCTTCCGGGCCGATGCCCGACTGGGGGAGCCCCGGGCGGTGCTTCAACGCCTGGTGGATCAGGGCTGCACCGTGGTCAAGATCGGTGGCGTGCTGCTGCACCGGCACAGTGCCCTCACCGAGTATTACGGAGTGAAAACCGAGCGGCAGTTCCCCGCTGCCGAGCGTGCCTCCGCCCAGTGCCTCCAGGTGCCGGCCTTTGCCCTCTATGACGAACAAATGGCCGCACGGGAGCTGGCCGGGTTCGAAACCCTCTCCAGGTCCTGAGTCGGCTGCCGCCGCTATTCCGACGCTTCCTTGTTCAGATCGGGATCGATGCCCACCCGGCGGGCCAGGTCCGATGTGAACAGGCCCTCCGGGTCGAGTTTCCGCTTGTACTCCAGAAGTTCCTGGTAGCGGGGGTAGACACGGTAGAACTGCTCCGGGGTCAGGACCTGGTCCTTGGCCAGATGGATCTTGCCGCCGTAGCGGACCGTGGCATCGACGATGCGGTCCACGGCCTCGCGGCTGCCGGCTTCATGGCGTTTCTTGGGGTGGAACTCGAAGTTGAGGCTGTAGCCGTCCTCGGAGAAGGAGATCAGGCAGTCGTCCGCCTTGTGGCCGCGCAGAATGGTGGTGACCGGCGGGCAGGGTGACGAGCGGCAGATGCCCATGATTTCGTTGATGGCCTCGCGCGCCACCGACCGCGGGAAGGTGAGCTGGACCGTGTAACCGCGAGGGCCGCAGACCAGGTGGGCCGGCGGCACGGTGAAGCTGGCTTCGAAGCTGAACCGGAGAAAGAGCTCCGAGTTGGAGGAGCGTCCCATGCGGTGGGCCAGACGGGACATGGCGTAGTAAAGATTGTTGAAGGAAATCATCATCAGCTGCTGGGCCTGGAGCATCAGCGACAGCACCGGGCCGAATTTTTCGTGCAGGGCCAGGCCGAGCCGGCGGTGGTTGTCCAGGCGCTTGTAGCCCGCGTCGAGAAGTTTCTTGCGTTGCTCCTCGGTTTCGGGGCGATCGATCCACCTGGCGGCATGGATCACCGAGCGTCCGGTCTTCAAGCCACCGGCGTAGGCATCCATCCAGACCACGGCCATGTCGTGGGTCTTTTCAATATCAGCCATGATGCTGAGCATCTCGTCGGTATCAGCCGCCGGGATGCGGTTGACCTCGACAAAGGGCGAGGGGACCGGTTTGAGCTGGAGCGTGGCATCAACCACCACACCCACCAGACCGAGGCCTCCCACCACGACATTGAACAGTTCGTGGGATCGATCGACCTCCACGGTCTCGCCGTTGGCCAGCAGGAGGGAGAAGCGCACCACCTGCCGGGCAAAACTGCCCTGGCGCCACCCGTCCTTGCCGTTGACGTTGACACACATGGCCCCGGCCACGCTGGAGTGCGATTCGGTGGGACTGGAAGGGAGCGTGAGCAGAAGATGGTGGACCTTCTGATAGATGTCGATGAGCCGGGTGCCGGCTTCCACGGTGATCTGGTTCGTCTCCTCGTCAAAATTGAGGATGCGGTTCATCCCGCTCATGTCCAGCAGGGCGTTACCGTCGTTGAGCGCCAGGTCCCCGTATCCGCGACCGGCGCCGCGGGCACAGATGGTCATATTCTGCTGCCGGCAGTATTCCAGCGCCTCGCGGCACTGTTCGATGGTGGTGGGACGGGCGACAAGGGAGCGGGTTGTGATGGAGCCGACCAGCGATTTCAGCTCCATCCACTCCATAAAACTTGGTGGTGACTGGGTTTCAGACGACATCATTGATCTCCGCAGGCTTGCCCATGGCAAGCATCCCGGCACAATTGCCGGAGAACGTTCCTGATGAACTCTCTGTGTACGTAAAATCTGAGGTAAGCTACCAAAATTCCTTGCAATGTCAAGGGCAGGGCACTGGCAGGGTCTGCGGGAGCTTCTCCAACCAGGAGCGGTAGGTCGCCGCGGTCACCCCCATCAGGGCTGCGGCCAACGATGTCTGATCGCCGCTCTGCTCGGCCACCCTGGCCAGCAACTCGTTCCGCAACATGTCCAGGCGGTTCTCGTTGTCGGTCAGATCCGACCGCAGCCAGGCGGCGATCAGCGGGCGGATGTTGCTCCAGTCCGCCGAGCGGGGCAGCAGACCGGATTCGGAGTGGCCCAGAATCCTGGCGGCCTTGCGCCGGAAAGTGGTTTCGGGGATGCCGAGGGTGACCGCCCCCCGACTGTACACCCTACCGGAAGCCTCGTAGGCCTCCAGAATCATGTCCTCGGCGAGCCAGCGGCCCAGGGGCACCGCGCCGCGCCGTCCGTTCCTGGCGGCGCTGCGCACCTGCTGCCCCAGGGCAGCGGCCAGGGCATTCCAGGTCGACTCCGTTGAGCCGTCCTGTGGCCCGGTCTCCGGGGCAGCTGCCGGGAAGGGGTATGCCGGTTGCGCCGGCGTGTCGTCGGGGCCGGCGGCCCTGCCGATCCCCAGCGTCTCGATTCCCAGTTCGCTGCCGTCGGAAAGGATCACCGCCTTCATCACCCGGTTCTGGAGTTCCCGTACATTGCCGGGCCAGTCGTAGTCCAGCATCCCGGCTTCGGCTTCGCTGCTGAAGCGGTGAATCCCTTTCTGATACTGCAGGGCGAAGATGTTGAGGAAGTGCTCGGCAAGGTGCAGCACATCATCCGGCCGGTGACGCAGGGCCGGAGATTCCATGGCCACCACGTTGAGCCGGTGATAGAGGTCCTCCCTGAACTGTCCGGCCTTCACCTCACTGGCCAGGTCGCGGTTGGTCACGGCGATGAGCCGCACGTCCACCTCCCGGGTGCGGGTCCCGCCCACCGGTGTGATCTGCTTTTCCTGGACGAAGCGGAGCAGCTTGCTCTGCACCTCGATGGGCAGTTCGCCGATCTCATCGAGAACTACCGTGCCCCCGTCCGCCTCGGCGAGCCGGCCCCGGGCGCGTTCCTGGGCCCCGGTGTAGGCGCCCTTTTCACGGCCGAAGAGCTCGCTGTCGATCAGGGTCGAGGCGATGGCCCCGCAGTCCACCACGATGAACGGTTTGTCCTTCCGTTCACTCATCTCGTGGATGGTGCGGGCCAGCAATTCCTTGCCCGTGCCGCTCTCCCCGGTGATCAGCACGGTGGCCGTGGTGGGCGCCACCCGCCGGACCGTGGCCAGCACCGAGTCCATTTCCGGCGAGCGGCTCACCAGCCGGGCCTGGCCCAGAGCCCGCCGCAGATCGTTGAGCTCCGCCCGGAGAAGGGACCGCTGTTCTTCCTGGCGTGTCCGGTCCAGGGCGGCCAGGCGGGCGTGGTCCAACGCCACGGCCAGCTGGTGGGCGAAGGCCTTGAGGAACAGGAGGTCCGAGGTCTCGATGGTCATCGCCACCTGGCCGCCGTCCATGTAGAGGCAGCCCAGGTGCGCCCCCTGGGAAACCAGCGGCACGGCCCAGCTCACCACCGGTTCGTCCTGTTGTTCGCCGGTGCAGGTCCGTTCCATGGGCTCGTCGGAATCGAAGGCCTCCCGGACCAGGCGCTTCTGGTCCCGGTTCAACGCCAGGGTGTTCCGTTCGGCTTCGGGAATGGAGAGGCTGTTGCGGATTGCCACCGGCTCGGGTTCTGCCTCACCGGAATTGTTGAGGAACAGTGCCATCCGCTCGGGCTTGAAGGCTGCCTGCAGCCGGTCGATGGCCTGGGCGGCCAGGTCTTCGGGATCGGGATTGGCGGAGATGATGCCGACGATGTCCCACAACAACAGCATGTTGCGGTAGTCCTTGGCCAGGTCGGCGGTGAAGATACCACTGAGCCGGTCGATGTTGGCCACTTCCTCGAGGTCGGCGTCCGGCCCCCAGGTGACGATCCGTCCGCCCCCCGATTCCCGGGCCACGTGCAGCGCCCGGTCGGCCTGGCGGAAGAGGTCCATCCCCACGGTTTGCGCGTCGTCGAACTCCTCGGGCGTGAATGCCGTGAGCCCCAGGCTGAAGCCAAGGCGCACGGTGCCCTGCAGGTAGGCGCCCTCGGCCAGGCCCGAGCGGATCTTTTCGGCCACCAGGACACCGTCCTCGAGACCGGAGTCGGGGAGCAGGATGGTAAAGATCGCTCCGCCGTAGCGGTGCACCACGTCGGTGGAGCGGACCAGGGATACCAGTCGGTTGGCGATCTCGCGAACCACCATGTCGCCTGCTTCCCGGCCAAAGTGTTCGTTCACCACCTCGAAGTCGTCGGGGTTGACCAGGATCAGGGTGAAGGACCGATTCAGTTTTCCACCCTGTTCAACGGTCCTGGTCAGGCGGGTCTCGAACTGTCCCCGGCCGGGCAGTCCGCTCACCGGATCATCGATCACCGAAGAGACCTGGCGGGCGTGCAGGGCCAGTGCCGCACCGAGGCTGATCAGCCAGTCCCACCACTGGCCCAGCTCGGGGGAACTGGCCAGGTCTCGCAGCGATGCGGGCAGCCTCAGCCGGCCGTTGTCCGCTCCGCGGAGACCGATCCAGATTCCCGGCAGGGTGGGTGGCCCATCGGTGAGATCGCCGGCGCGCCGCGATGGCCGCGGCTCGCCCGGGGTGCCTGGCTGAAGTACGGACAGGGGAGGGCTGACCCGGATCAGCAGGCCGCCGGTGGACGAACTGCTGACCCGGCGAAAAACCTGGTGATGATGCTCCGTGTCTTCCTGCCCATCCCCGACGCCAAACCTGGAGCAGAACTCCGCCGCCGCGCCCGGGTCGGCCAGCTCGGCCACCGGGTCGTCATCCCCTTCATGGAGCAGGATCGGTTCGTTCAGATCTTCGGGTGATGCGGGCAGATAGAGCGACACAGCTTCCGCCCCCACGAGGTTCCGCAGCAGCCGCACGCATCCCCGCAGGATGTCGGTGGATCGCAGGTTGAACAGTAATTCGCTCACGCACACCCCCTTGCCCGCCGGTACGGTACCGCCAGGATTCACCTTGGTATCGGCATCACGACGCCAAAATTAAATGGGGGTGGTTGAAATGATGGGAATTCACGGAGAGTGATGATAATTATATTAAGAAATCGCTCATTTATTTTCAGAATTTTGCCTGTTCCAGCCGACCCGGCACTATTGTGACGGGTTCTCATGCAGTGGGATCGGTCCGCCCGGTGGCGGGTCGCTGCGAAACTTTTCGGTCCACCCGTTCGTTACTAGAGGTGGTTTCACAATACGGAGGAATCTTTGATGAACCACAGATACCCGATGCTGGTCGCTGCCCTTGTTTTGTCCCTGATCCTGCTGCTCTCCGCCACCGAGCCGTCATGGGCCTGTTCCAGCTTCATGCTGCACAAGGGGGAGACCCTGGTCTTCGGTCACAACCTCAACGAAGGGGACATCGGGGTGCCCGGCATGCTCTTCATCAACAAGCGGGGGGTGTTCAAGACCGGGCGCACCTGGAGTGAGCTGATCAACAAGGACGGCGCCAACCCGTCATCGCTGGACTGGATTTCCCGCTACGGTTCGGTGACCGTCAACTGCTTTGGTCGGGATTTCCCCGATGGCGGGATCAACGAGGCCGGGCTGTTCATCTGGGAGATGAACGAGGAAGGGGAATACCCGAAGAACGATGAGTTCCCCCGGTTGATGCACATGAACTGGATGCAGTTCGTCCTCGACAATTGCTCCTCAGTGGATGATGTGCTGGAGAGCGCCGCAGAGACGGAGATCGACGGCTGGCCCTGGCACTACTTTGTGGGTGATGCCGCCGGAAACTGCGCCGCCCTGGCCTTTGTCGGCGGGGAAGTGGTGGTCAACCGGGGAGAATCCATGCCGGTCCCCGGTTTGTTCAATACACCCTACGACCGGGAAATGGAGTTGCTCAAATACTTCGACGGTTTTGGCGGCAGCTACGAGCCGGTGCTGGACGACAGTGCGGTGCCGCGGTTCGTCAAGACGGCGGTGATGGTCCGGGACTTCGACCCGACCCAGGATGCCGTGGCCTACGGCCTGCAGATGCTGGAGAACCTGACGGTCTTCGACGTGCCCGAGTGGTCGGTCCTCTGCGACGTGCGGGGCCGCGGGATCTATTTCAAAACCAGGGTAAATCCGGCACTGAAGCGGCTCTCCCTGAACGATATCGATTTCTCCAGTACGGACCCGGTACTGGTTCTCAATATCGACCAGCAGCAGGGCGGTGACGTGCGGTATCGCCTGCATCCCTACACCGACCGGGAAATGCGCGAGTTCCTTGAGTCCCTGACCCGGATCCCCGAGCTTCCCGATGCCTTCTTCACCTCCGGCGGCCTGACCGTGGAGGAGTTTGTCACCCGCTTCACCGAGCACTGGCACCGGGCGTTGTCTACGGACCGCCAGCGGTTCGCCGGTGTCTGGGAAACCATCCCCGGGGATTCGGAGGGAGCGCTGGATGGTCGGGTGGTTCTGCGGGTGCAACAGGATGCCGTTTCGGGCGAGATCTCCAACTCGTCGGGGAGCGTGGACCGGGCACCGCTCCAGCACCTGAACATGGTGGGTGACCGGCTTTCCTTCACCTTCCGCACCGCCAGCGGGTCGATCATGGAGGCCAGGGGTGCTCTGGAAGGGGAGACCATGACCTTGCACCTCTGCGGCATCGAGGAGAGTTACGGCCAGGTCGTTTTCCGCAGGCAGCGCTGACCGGTTTGGTTTCTCCCCGGGTGTGGTGATATCCTGCGCCGGGAGGCAGCAGAACCATGGATCATCACCCTGACAAGCAGTTGATTCGCCGCCAGTTTCCGGCCCTGGCCTCGGCCACCGTCTTTCTGGAGAATGCCGGCGGTTCCCAGGTCCCCCGGGTGGTGGCCGACCGGATGCACGAGTACATGCTGAACTCCTACGTTCAGCTGGAGGCCGGGTATGCGCTCTCGCAGCAGGCCACCGACACGGTGTACCGGGCGCACGAGTTCATCAATTTGCTGATGAACGGTACACGAACGGGGACGGTGGCCCTGGCCTCCTCCTGCTCGGTGCTCTGCCGCATGCTGGCCGACTGTTACGCCGGTATCCTCTCCCCGGGTGACGAGGTGGTCATCGCCGAGACCGCCCACGAAGCCAATGCCGGGCCCTGGGCCTCCCTGGCCGGCCGGGGGATGACGGTGAAGATCTGGAGGGTTGATCCGACCACCGGTGTCTGCCCCCTCGACGACCTGGCCCGCTTGCTCACCCCGCGCACGAGGATCGTCGCTTTCCCCCATGTCTCCAACCTGCTGGGCGACATCGTCGACCTCGAGGGTATCGTCCGGCTGGCCCACGGGGCGGGGGCGCGGGTGGTGGTGGACGGTGTGGCCTATGCTCCTCACCGTGCCATGGACGTGGAGGCCTGGGACGTGGACTGGTATGTCTACTCGACCTACAAGGTCTACGGCCCGCACATGGCCGCGCTCTATGGCAAGGAGGAGGCCTTTGCCGAGTTGACCGGGCCGAACCACTACTTCATCCCCGACGACGAGGTCCCCTACAAGTTCGAGCTGGGCGGGGCAATCCACGAGGGCTGCGCCGGGCTGCTGGCCCTGGGGGAGTATCTGGCGTTTCTCGCCGGTCGGGAAGAGGTGGACCGGGCCACCGTCACCGAGGCTTTCGAACTGATGACCCGCTGGGAACTGCCGCTGCAGCAGTGCCTGCTGGACTACCTGCTGGGGCACCCGCGGGTGCGGGTGGTGGGCCCGGAAACAGCCGGCCGTTCACGGGTGGGCACGGTGAGCTTTCTCCACCATGACCTGCCCTCGCAACAAATCGCCGAGGCGGCCCACCGGCAGAACATCGGCATCCGCAACGGGCACATGTACGCTCACCGGCTCTGCCGGGCCCTGGGGCTGGACCCCGAGGACGGCGTGGTGCGGGTGAGCCTGGTGCACTACAACAGCCTGGAAGAGATTCACCGCCTGATCGACGTGTTCGATGGGGTTTTGTGAGTAGATCAAGGGCTTACCTTGACCACCACCACGGTCATGTCGTCGGCCTGGGGGGAGCGGCCGGTGAAGAGGAGCACGTCGCGGATGATCCGTTCCTTTATCTCCTCTGCCGGCAGTGGGTCGGTGTCCATGCGGGCCAGTAATCTCTGTAGCGCCTCCAGTTCGTAGAGATTTTGCTCGGCATCAACGGCCTCGGGGATCCCGTCGGAGTAGAGCACAAAAACATCCCCGGCCTGGAGTTGGACCGTCCGTTCGAGGTATTCGGTTTCCGCCACCACGCCCAGTGGAAACCTGGGCCCCTCACGCTCCAGGATGGTGATGGTCCCACCCGATTTGAGCAGCGGGTGGCTGAATCCGGCGTTGGAAAAACTCAATTGCCTGGTCCCGGTGTCGATGGCGGCCAGCAGCAGCGAGACGAACATTTTCCCTGAGGTTTTGCGGAAGAGCGGACGGTTGAGGCTGGTCATGATGTGGGCCGTGGAGCCTCCCCCGACCACTTCCGAGCAGATCATTCCCGAGGACATGACGGCGATCATCGCCGCCTGCATCGCTTTGCCCGATACATCCCCCACCGCAATGCCAAACCGCCGGCGCTCCTCGTCGAGCCAGAAGTAATCATAGAAATCGCCTCCCACCTCGTTGGCCGGCCGGGTGACTCCGGAGATGTCGAGACCCGGCACCCGGGGGTCGTCATGGGGCATGATCGACATCTGGGCCACGTGGGCGGCCTGCAGTTCGGCAGCCATCCGTTCGTTGCGCACTCTACGTTTGTAGAACGGGTAGATCAGGGAGAGCAGGACGCAGAAGGCCAGTATCCGAAAGGACCAGGTCCGCCAGAACGGCGGGGTGATATTCAGCCTGATCGAGGCGCCGGTTTCGTTCCAGATACCGTCGTTGTTGGATCCCTTGACGCGGAAGGTGTATTTCCCCGGGGACAGTGTGGTGTAGGTGGCAATTCTCCGGGACGCGTCGGTCTCGATCCAGTCCTCGTCGAGACCTTCCATCATGTAGGCGTAGCGGTTCTTGTTCGGGGCGGTGAAATCCAGCGCCGCGAACTCGAAGGAGAAGACGTAGTCCCGGTGGGAGAGAACCAGCTCCTCCAGTTCCCAGATCGGCTTTTCCAGCGGCACCCGTTGGTTCAGTTTCAGGAACGAGGTGAGAACCACCGGCGGGACATGCGGATTGTGATGGATCTCCGCAGGAATGAAGGCGTTGAATCCGTTGATGCCGCCAAAAAACAGCTCTCCGCCGGGACTGCGATGGAATGAGCCGCCGTTGAACTCATTGCTCTGCAGGCCGTCCTCCATGGTGTAGTTGCTGAACGTTTCGCTGCGGGGGTCGAAATTGGAAAGACCATAGTTGGTGCTCAGCCAGAACCGATTCTGGTCGTCCTCGAGAATTCCGTAGACCGAGTTGTTGGAGAGCCCGTCATTTTCCGTGTAGTGGCTGAAGGTGCCGCTCTCCCGGTTGAAGCGGTTGATCCCTCCACCCCAGGTGCCGATCCAGATGGTGCCCGAGCGGTCTTCGTGAATCGAGAAAATGTAGTCATTGCTCAGGCTGTCCGGGTTCTCCGGGTCGGCGCGGTAGTGGGTGAATTCACCGGTTTCCCGATCAAGGACATTGAGCCCGCCACCCTGGGTCCCGATCCAGAATGTGCCCTGTCTGTCCTCCAGGATAACTCGGACAAAGTCGTTGCTCAGACTGTCGGCAAGGTCCGGGTCGTTGCAGTAGGTGACAAACGTTCCGCTCTCCCGGTCGAACCGGTTCAGGCCGCCGCCGTTGGTTCCCACCCAGAAAAAGCCGGCGCGGTCTTCGTATAACGCCCTGATCTCGTCATGACTCAGGCTGTGGGGACTATCCGGATCATGCCGGTGGGAAAGGAACGTTCCGTTTTCCCGGTCGAAGCGGCAGATTCCGCCGCCGTGGGTTCCGATCCAGATAGTGCCATCGCTGTCGGCGTAGATCACCCGCACGATATCACTGGACAGGCTGGTGGCGTCATCAGGGTCGTGGCGGAAGTGGGAGTAGTGCCCGGTGGAGCGGTCCAGACGGTTCAGCCCGCCGCCGTGGGTCCCGATCCAGAGAGCTCCCGTCTCGTCCTCGTGAATCGACCAGACGATGTCGCCGGACAGGCTGTTCGGGTTGTTGGGATCCGGTTGGTAGTGGGTGAACCCCTTTTTGTTACGGTCAAAGCGGTTGGTTCCGCCGCCGTATGTCCCGAGCCAGATAACGCCTGAACTGTCCTCATGGATATCGTATATTTCATCGTAACTCAGGCTGGTGGGGTCGTTGGGATCGTTCTGGTAGCGGTGGAAGACTTCTTCCTCCCGATCGAACAGGTTGAGGCCTCCACCGTTGGTTCCGACCCAGAACCCGTCGTTGCGATCCTCGTGTATGGCATAGACCTGGTCATTGCTCAGGCTGAACGGATCGCCGGTCCGGTTGCGGAACGAATCGAAGGATTCGTCTGCCGGGTCAAAGCGGTTCAGCCCGCCCCCAACGGTTCCGACCCACAGCGTGCGTCCACTGTCGGTGTAGATCACCCGGACGCTGTCGTGGCTCAAACTGTGCTGGTCTTCGGGATCGTGCCGGTACCAGGTGAATCCAATACGGTTCCGATCGAAGCAGCCGAGACCCCCGCCGGCGGTGCCGATCCAGAGGTCACCGGAGGGGGCCTCGTGGATCGCCCGGATCACGCTGCGGCCGGAACCCACCGAACTGTCCTGGTCGCTCAAGTAGCGGGTGAATGTCTCGGTGACCGGGTCGAAGCTGTTCAGGCCGTGGTCGGTGCCGATCCAGAGCAGGCCGCTCCGGCCTTCAACGATGCGGTTGATGTTGTTGTTGCTGAGGCTCGAAGCGTCGTCCGGGTCGTGCTGGAAGAGGTCGAACCGGCGGGTCGCCGGGTCGTAGCGGTTAAGACCACCCTGGAAGGTGCCGATCCAGATCCGGCCCTGACGATCCTCGCACAGTGAAAGGATGTGGTTGTAACTCAGCGTATTCCGCTCATCGGGGTCATTGCGGAACACGGTGAAATCATACCCGTCGTATCTGTTCAGCCCATCCTCGGTACCGAACCAGAGGAAACCGCGGCGATCCTGGATGATGCACTCCACGATGCTCTGGGAGAGTCCGTTTTCGATTGAGATCTCTTTGAACTCAATATCGGGTCCCTGCCCGGGCACGGCACCGGCCGCACCGGTTTGGATCGCCGTCAGCAGAATGATCCAGATCAGGGTGAGCCTGGCCATGGGACAACTCCATTGGATGGTTTTATCATGATCAAACACCCGGGCGACTACCAGCCGCCCCCTCCGCCACCACCACCGCCGCCCCCCGAGGAACCGCCGCCACTGCTGCCCGAGGAGGAGCCGGGTGCGCTGGAGGACGAGGCAATGGCGCCGGAGAAAGAACTGCCCAGTCCTGAGGCGAAGCCGGCGGTGTCCAGGCCGCTCCAGGATTTTCCCGAATACCAGGACGGCGACCAGCCGTTGCTCTCCTCCGGTCCCACCGCTAATACCTTTACGAACTGACTGCTCCACTGGTTCTCCACGTCCAACGCCATGGCGTGGGGCAGAAACCGTTCGAACAGTTCCGGGGTGCGGTCCGGCGGGTGCAGAAACTCCAGGCGCTCCTTTTCCGCCACTGAGAGAAAAAGCCGGAAACCCTCGATGCGGTCCATCAGTTTGCGGCCCACCGGGGTGGGAGCCTTGAGCAACTGGTAGAAGCCCACGTTTAACAGCAGGATCCCCCCCAGGGCCACGGTGGCGCCGAAGGACATGACTTTGGCAAAGAAAACCAGCCCCACCACTTCGCCGCCGAGGAAGGGGGTGAGGAAGGCGCCCATCACCGCGGTCTGGATCAACGCCACGGCCCGGCCCTGCCGGCGGGAAAAGGCGTCACGCAGGCTGCGCCAGAGCTTGAGTACGATGGCGAAACAGCCAAAGGACCAGATGGTGAGCCAGGCGGCTATGAACAGGGCCTCCGGCCGTACCGGGGGCATGAGCACGATGGTGAGTACGGCCAGCAGGGTGAAGACCAGGCCGGGGATGAAAAAGACCCGGTTGGCCACGAAGTAGACCTTTTCGCACTCGGTGCTCAGGCTCTTCTTCAGGGCATCCATCGCCCCCTTGATCGTCTTGTGATTGGTGTTCTTCAAGGTGATGGCGGCTCTGTGCGTCAGCAGTTTTTCCATCACCTTTTTTTCGCCCCGGCTCAATCCGTCGCTGCCGCTGTCTGTTATCTTGCGCAGGGTGAAGACTTTACTCTTCTCCTTGATGGTCAGCTTGCCCTTCACCGCCAGGTCCACTACGGCGGTGGCAAAGGTCTTGTGGTCGAAGCCCATGCGGTGAATGAAACGCATGGCCGCCGGCGAGAGCCCCTCGGGCGGCTCGTAGAGCGGGATGACGGTTCCGCGGGCCGGGTCGCGGCCCACGGCCAGCCAGGCCGCGAAGTAGTAGAGCAGCAGAAAGACGAACCAGACCGCGCCGGCGATGGTGGAGGCGTTGTCCTTCACCGCGTGGCCCAGTTTTTCCGCAGCCGTGGGCTGACGGACGAACCCCTTGGGCCAGGCAACGGCCACGCTGAGTCCCTCGTAGGGTTTCAGCGGCCTGGTGGTGCTGAAGATGATGCTGTTGTCACCCTGTCTGTCGGTCTGGTAGTCACTGCCGGCGGCGCCCTCGGGGCCGGTGTAGCCGTAGTGCTGAATCACCCGGGCGCCGGAAGGGAGTTCGATCCGCGCCTCGGCCCGGTCCATGGGCAGGCTCCACTCCGTGCCGGTGACGTTCCAGTAGAGCTCGTCGAAATCATCGAAATAGCCCAGCTGCCGGTCGGTGACATAGGTTAGGCTGTAGGCGTATTCACCGGTGTCCAGGTGGACCTCCTCCCGGCCCACGAAGATCCGGATCCCGTTGGTTTCCCTTTTCAGGTGGTAGGGCTCGGGTCGGCCGTCACGGAGCACCTCGGTGACATCGAAACGAACCGTCACCCTTTTGTCAAAGCGGTTGGTGTAGGTGGTGGGAAAGGCGCGGACGATGCCCCGTTTGATCTCCTCCCGGCGGCAGTTGACCCGGATGGTCTCGGTGACCGTGACGCTGGAGTCGGGGTGGACGCGGATCAGGCTGCTGAAAAGGAGGATCCGTTCGGGCCCCTCGTCAGCACCAGCCGGCGGTGCCGCCAGCAGCATCCCGGCCAGGGTCAGAACCAGCAGTGCTGTTCGCGATATCGACATGTCCTAGTTGAATTCCACCTTGGGAACCTGGCGCTCCCCCGGTTCCTCGATTTCAAAATATTCGGCCGTGGCAAAGCCGAAGGCGTTGGCCACCAGGTTCGACGGGAAGGACTCCACCTGGATGTTCATGTTGCGCGCCGTCCCGTTGTAGTAGCGGCGGGAGAGCTGGATCTGTTCCTCCACATCCTCCAGTGCTTCCTGCAGTTCGGCGAAATTCTTGTCCGCCTTCAGGTCGGGGTAGTTCTCGGCCACGGCAAAGAGCCGGCCCAGAGCTGCGCCCAGCAGCCCTTCGGCCTGGCCCTTCTCGCCGAGGCTGCCGGCGTCGAGACAGCGGGCCCGCATGCGGGTCACCTCTTCGAGGGTGCCTTTTTCGTGGGCCATGTATCCCTTGACCGTTTCCAGCAGATTGGGAATCAGGTCCGCCCGGCGTTTCAGCTGCACGTCGATGCCGCTGGCGCCCTCCTCGACGTGGTTCCTGAGCTTCACCAGTTTGTTGTAGATAGCGACTCCCCAGAAGAGAACCACCGCCGCTGTCGCGAGCAGAACCAGTAAGAAAATCATCGATGTCCTCCATCAGTGATCCACAAAGTTCTCTTCGGTCTCCAGCGGGCAGAACTGCACCCGGCCTGGTGGCTGCTTCTCAGAACCGGCCGCCGGCCACGGTGCCCCCGCTGGTCAGCTGCAACTCGGAGTAGGCGTCAAAGTCCACCGTGTCCACCAGCGTGGTGCTGCCGCCGCCCACCCGCCAGGCGCGCACCAGGGCGGGCCGGTCCGGGTCGGGGCCGGGGACGGTGAGGATTTCGGCGACTCCGTCATCGTCCAGGTCGAGGGTCGCGATCCGGACACCGTAACGGAATTCAGCCGGGGGATAGGCGAAGAGGTTCACCGCCGCCACCGGGGTGATGGCGGAACCATCGTAGTTCCAGGCCCGCAGGTGGGCGCCGAAGATCGCCCCGGGCCCGGCGCCGGTGACGATCTCGTCGAAGCCGTCGCCGTCGATGTCGCCGCAGGCCACGTTGACCCCGAACTTGAGCGTACCGTAGGCAAAGTAACTCACCCCGGGGATCGGGACGGTGGTCCCGCCGTCATGGTCCCAGCCCCGCACGTGGGGTCCGAACACCGCGCCCGGCCCGGCGCCGGTGACGATTTCGTCGGCCCCGTCGCCGTCAATGTCGCCGCAGGCCACGTTGACCCCGAATTTGTTGGTGCCGTAGGCCAGGTAGTTGACCCCCGGCATGGCGGCCGCCGTGGCGCCGTCCACGTTCCACCCGCGCACGTGGGGCCCGAACACGGCCCCCGGACCGGCGCCGGTGAGGATCTCGTCCATGCCGTCACCGTCGATGTCCCCGCAGGCCACGTTCAACCCGTATTTCAGCGTGCCGTAAGCCTGGAGGTTCACTCCGGGCAGCGGGGAGCCCCAGCCGTCGAAGGCGCGGAGGTGCGGGCCGAACATGGTGCCGGGGCCCGGTCCGGTGACGATCTCGTCCAGCCCGTCACCGTCAAAGTCGCCGCAGGCGGCGTTCACGCCAAAGGCGTCCACACCGTAGGCGGTCCACTCCGCCAGGTGGGTGTCCGTTGCCTGGGGATCGAAGGTGCGGACCAGCGGCGGGTTGGCACTGCCGGGACCGGGGCCGGTGACGATCCGTGGCTGAGCCGTGCCGTCGCCCACCACCATGGAAAACATGCTGCGGCCGAAGGTCCCGGCCACCAGCGTTCGTGTCTCCGGTTGGAAGACCAGGGCGTGGACCACCACCTCGGGCAGGCCACTGCCCAGGGCGTGCCAGCTTTCGCCACTGTTCAGGGTCTCAAAAATCCCCACATCGGTGGCGGCATACCAGCGGCCGGGAGCGTGCGGGTCGAGTACCAGGTCGTTGACCGGCGCTTCGGGCAGGTTGCCGGCCACTGGCGTCCAGGTCTGGCCCAGGTCGGTGGTACGGAAGATGTGGGGCAGGGGTTCGCTCCAGCGGTAGCCGGAGATGGTGACCAGGGCCGTCTCCCGGTCCCGGGGGGACGGCCGCACCGCGGTGATCCAGCGAACGGGCAGGCTGGCCGAGACGTCGGTCCAGTTGCCGCCGCCGTCGGCGGTCACCGCCACGTGGCCGTCGTCGCTGCCGGCCCAGATCACCTGGCCGTCCAGCGGTGACACCGCCAGGGTGGTCAGAGTGCCGTTGACCTGTCCCGGGTTGCCGGAGTGCGGCCCGCCGGTGAGGTCCGGGCTCACCGCGGTCCAGCTGGTGTTGCCGGTGCTGCGGTAGACCTTGTTGGTGCCGAAGTAGCGGCGGTCGGGATCGGTGGGATCCTGGACCAGCGGCGAGTTCCAGTTGCGTCGGTCGCCGCTGCTGATGCCGCTGGTGGCTCCGGAGAAGGAGGAACCGCCATTGCCCGAATAGCCCAACTCGCCATACTGGTACTGGGCCCAGATGCGGTTGGAGTCGAGAGGGTGAACCAGCGGCTGGAACCCGTCCCCACCGTAAATAAACTGCCAGTCGTCCAGCCCCCCGCTGAGGGTGCGGGAGGTGCCGTTGTCCTGGGCGCCGTGATACAGCGCGTCGGGGTTGCCGGCGTCGAGGGCTGCCCGGTAGATCTGGGTGATGGGCAGGTCAGGCAGTTTGGCCCAGCCGGTGCCGCCGTTGGTGGAGCGGTAGACCCCGCCATCGTTCCCTTCGTAGATCACCGGGTCACTGCCGGGCCCGAAGTCGAGACCGTGGTGGTCCACGTGCATGGAACCGCCGGCCCAGCCCCAGGATGCGCCGCCGTTGGTGCTGCGGTAGAAATCGAGGCCGAGGACAAAGACGGTGTCCGGGTCGCGGGGGTGGGTGCGCACGTTGCCGAACCACCAGCCGTAGGAGGAGAAGACTCCGGAAAGGCCGCTGTCGTTGGTCCGGGTCCAGGAGGCCCCGCCGTTGCCCGAGGCGTAAAGCCCGACGAAGTAGCCGGTCTTGTCGGCATAGACGGCGTGCATGAAATCGGGCTGGTCGTGACAGATACTGAGGCCGATCCGCCCGCTGTCGGTGGTGGATGCCGGCAGCCCGCCGCCCACCAGCGACCAGTTGTCACCGCCGTCGGTGGTGCGGTAGACACCGCAGGTGTCACCACCGTAACGGTAGAACTCGGGCTGGCGGATCCTCTCCCACATGGCGGCGAAGAGCACGTCCGGGCAGCCGGTCTCCGTCCCCACGTAGAGGACCTTCTCCCAGCTGGTGCCGCCGTCGGTGCTGCGGTAAACGCCGCGATCGGCTGAACCCTCCCAGAGGTGTCCCATCACCGCGACGAAGATGCGCTGGTTGTCGGTGGGATCGATGCGGATCCGGCCGATGGAACCGCTGTTCCCCAGGCCCAGGTGAGTCCAGCTGTCCCCCATGTCGGTTGAACGGAAGAGGCCCGCCCCGCCGTAGGCCATGCTGCCGCCACCCGGGTTCACCTCACCGGTGCCGGCGTAGATGGTTTCCCGGTCCGTGGGGTCGATGGCCAGTGCGCCGATGGCCAGGCTCGGCTGCTGGTCAAAGAGCGGGGTCCAGTGCTGGCCGCCGTCGGTGGTCCGCAGGACACCGCCCTCGGCGGCGCCGGCATAGACGATGTTGGCGTCGGTGGGATCCACGGCCACGTCGGTCACCCGGCCGCCCACGTTGGTCGGGCCCCGGGGGACCCAGTTGCCGCCGCGGGCCGGGGTCTGTGACTTGAGCAGCCGGGCCTGTTCCTGTGCAGCTCGCCACTGCTCGAGTGGGATGTGCCCCAGCGGGAAGGCCCGCTCGGCATGGAACCAGGGATTTGGCGTCCTCGGCGGTTCCCGGTCCGTCTGCACTGTGTGCAGGCTCCAGAGACAGATCAGGGCACAGGCGGCGGTGAGGCTCACCAGAGCGGCCAGGCGGTTCATCTTGTTCACAGTAATCCCTCTGCCGCGGCACACGGCGGAAACAGGCAACCCGAAACTACTCCTACCCTGGCTAGGGTAACTCATTATTATGGTGGAGCGGCCGCAGTGCAAGAACTAACCGTCGATGGTCAGTTGTCCCCCTCCAGCAGGTGCAGGAAGCGGTGGTTGGCCGCGGGCAGCGGATAACGGTCGATCTCGCCGGGCTCTATCCAGCGGTGGTCCACCGGGCCGCGAAGCCTCACCCGGCCGGAAAGGCAGCGGCAGCGGAAGACGTCCATCTCGATGCGGAAATGAGAGTAGGCGTGACGCACCCGGGCCAGTTTCTCCTCCACCGCCACCTCCAGACCGGTCTCCTCCCTGATCTCACGCCGGCAGGCCTCTTCTGCTGCTTCACCATCCAGCAGGCCGCCCCCGGGAAACTCCCACAACCCGCCCAGCAGCCCTGACGGCGCCCGCCTGGTGATCAGGATCCGGCCCCGCCGTTTGACGATACCCACCGCCACCCGGCGCAACGGCTTACGGCCGGTCTTCAGACGCAGCGGTAGCTCCGTCTGGCGGCCAGTCTGGAAGGCACCGCAGTAGTTGACCACCGGGCAGTCATCGCAGCGGGGAGTGCGCGGGCGGCAGATCCGGGCGCCGAACTCCATCAGCGCCTGGTTGAAATCGCCGGGGCGGCCGCGGTGCAGCAGGGCATCGGCCCGCTCCTGGAACAGAGGCATGGATGAGGGACTGTTCACCGGTGATTCCAGGAGGAAGAGCCGGGACAGGACCCGCTTGACGTTGCCGTCCACCACCGCCCGTGGCTGGCCGCCGGCGATGCTGGTCACCGCCGCGGCGGTGTAGTCGCCCACTCCGGGCAGGGCACGGAACGATTCGTACTCCTCCGGCACCCGGCCGCCGTGGTCGCGCACCACCAGACCCGCGGCCGCATGGAGGTTTCTGGCCCGGGCATAGTAACCGAGCATCTCCCAGGCCTTGAGCACCTCCTCCAGGTCGGCAGCAGCCAGGGCCTGCACATCGGGGAAGCGTTGGAGAAAGGGCTGGTAGTAGTCGATGACCCGGCCGGTCTGGGTCTGCTGCAGCATCACCTCAGAGACCCAGACGGCATAGGTGTCCGATGATTCTCGCCAGGGGTAGTCCCGGCGGTGCCGGTCATACCAGCCCAGCAGACGCCGGCGGAAGTGCGGCGCCCGGCGCGGGGTGATCAGTTTTGGTGTTCCCTTAATCACACTGTTGTTCCTTACCTGTCATTGCGAGCCACTGACCCGGACACCGTGGGAAAACAGGGCCGGATCAAAGGCCAGGAACATGGCGGCGCCGGCTCCGGTCACCGTCTTACCGTCGTATTTCCAGCCCGCCACCAGCGGGGGGTTATCCGTACCCGGCCCGGGGCCGGTGAGGATTTCCGCGGTGCCGTCGTTATCGAGGTCCGCACAGGCCACATTGACCCCCCAGGCCAGCCCGGCATAGGCCAGGAAATTCACACCGCTGATGGCGCTCACCCCGGCGGTACCGTCATAGTTCCAGCCGCGGACGTGCGAAGCAAAGACCGCTCCAGGGCCCGCCCCGCTGACCATTTCGTCGATACCATCACCGTCGATGTCGCCGCAGGCCACATTGACCCCCCACTTGTGGGTCCCGTAGGCCATGAAGGAGAGGTTCGCCATGGGGATGGCCGGCCCGGCGCCGTCCACGTTCCACCCGCGGACGTGCGGTCCATACACAGAACCGGGTCCGGCACCGGTGAGGATTTCGTCGAAGGTATCACCATCCAGGTCGCCGCAGGCCACGTTAACCCCCCATTTCGGTGTCCCGTAGGCGAAGAACGAAACGCCGGGCATGGCGGCGGCCGTGCCCGAGCCGTCCCAGTTCCAGCCGCGCACGTGGGGGCCGAAGACCGCTCCCGGCCCGGCGCCGGTGAGGATTTCGCATCGGCCGTCACCGTCGATGTCGCCGCAGGCCACGTTGACGCCCCACTTGCGGGTTCCGTAGGCCAGGAAGGAGATTCCCGGGATGGGGGTGCCGTCCAGACGAAACCCGCGGACATGGGCCCCGTACTGTGGACCCGGTCCCGGTCCGGTGACCAGTTCCGGCACTCCGTCGGTGTCGAAGTCACCGAGGGCCGCCGTGGCCCCGAAGCCCATGGCGGCGTACGGGGTGATCTCCACCAGGGGCTGCGGATCGCCCGGGCTGAAGAGACGGATCAGCGGCGGGTTGGCGGCGCCCGGGCCGGGACCGGCGGCGATCAGGGCGGTGAGCGGCGTGCGGTTCAACAAAACCGTCACCGTGCCGTCACCGGCCATGGCCAGCACCGTGTCCGGGGCATGGTCCCCGTTCAGGTCACCCACGCTCATCCCGGACGGAGCGTCGTTCAGCGGGATGTGCACGGCTTCGTCAAAGGTTCCATCCCCCCTCCCCCTCAGGACCGTCAACTCTTCGGAGCCGGCTGAGGCGGCCAGCAGGTCGGTGAAACCGTCGCCGTCCAGGTCGCGGGCCTGGATGCCGGTCATGGCGCCGGCGGCCTCCAGCTCGCCCGCGGTGCGGAAGGTGCCGTCCCCGTTGTTGAGCAGGATGTTGATCACGTCGGACTGGTTGCGGCCCACCGCCAGGTCGGGCCAGGGATCGCCGTCCAGGTTTCCCGCGGCCAGTCCCCGGGCCAGGGGCGCCGTGGCCGCCGTACCCGGGATGTAGCTGCCGCCACCGTCATTGAACAGGATATGAACCATGCCAGCCCGGTCATCCAGGGCGATGTCCGGATCACCGTCAACGTCCAGGTCGGCCAGAACGCAGGCTGACGGTTCGCCTGAGCCAGGGTAGACCCGGGGTTCGGCAAAGGAACCCTCCCGGTCGTTCAGTGCCACGGCCACGGTGGCTGACCCCTCATCGGCAAGCACGAGATCGGGATACCCGTCACGGTCCAGGTCTCCCACGGTTACGGTGGCGGGGTGGAAGCCGAAATCATGATCGACCCGTTCACCAAAGCCGCCGTCCCCGTCGTTGGCCAGGGTGGTCAGACCCGGGACGGCGCCGGTGCGCAGCAGCAGGTCGAGGTCACCGTCCCGGTCGAGATCGGCCAGTCGCACCAGGTCGGGGGCAGGGCCGGCCGTCACCGCCGCCGGCAGATCGAAACTCCCGTCACCCCTGCCGGAAAGGATGCTCACCTCCCCGGCCGCACGATCGGCAACCGCGAGGTCGATCCACCCGTCACCGTCGAGATCTCCCAGTGCGGTGTCCAGTGGTTCGGCACCGGCAAGGTGGTCCGTGGCACTGCGGAAGGTCCCGTCCCCCCGTCCGATGAGGACACACACCCGGCGCTGCAGGTCGTTGAGCACAAAGGCATCCAGCAGGCCGTCACCGTCCAGGTCGGCCAGCCGGACAAATTCCGCCTGGCCGGCGGTGGCCGGGGGCAATGGGGAGGAGAACGATCCGTCTCCCGCGCCGAGGAGAACGGTGACTCCCCGTCCGGTCCCCGAAGTGTCGGACCGGCTGGTGGTGGCCAGGTCCAGAACTCCGTCCCCGTCCAGGTCTCCCAGCGCCACATCATTGGGGTAGGCCCCGGCGGGAACCTCACGGGGGTTGTCAAAGGTGCCGTCGCCGTTGCCGTCCAGCAGGGTCACGGTGTCACCCTGGTCGTGGCCTGCCGCCAGGTCCGGAAGGCCGTCTCCATTCAGGTCGCCCAGAGCCAGTGAGTAAGGGTAGACGCCGGCGTCATACACCACCTGCGGGGCAAAGGAACCGTCCCCAATGCCCCGCAGCACCGAAACCGTGTTGTCGTGCATGTTTGCCGTGAGCAGGTCGGGGACGTCGTCACCGTCGATGTCGGCGAGCAGGATCCCGATGGGAAAGTCACCAACGGCCACATTGCCCTGGAACTCCAGGGTGCCGTCACCTGGCCCGCGGTAGAGCGAGATGTCGTCGCTGAAGATATTGGCCACCGCCAGGTCGAGATGCCCGTCCCCGTCGAGGTCGCCGATGACCATGTTGGCCGGGTTGACTCCCTGGGGTTCGTAGACCTCGCCCCTGGTAAATGAACCGTCCCCGTTCCCCAGCAGGACGGTGATCCCCCAGTAGTCGTCGTGGTTGGCCACCATGTCGGGAATGCCGTCCTCGTCCAGGTCGCCGATGGCGCTGCCGAAACAGTTGCCGCCCACCCCGGTGAAGATCGCCGGTTCGAACATACCGTCTCCGCGGCCCGGGAGCACGCAGACACTGTTGCCGTAGTAGTTGTTCACCACGATGTCGGTGACACCGTCGAGGTTCAGGTCGCCGTCCAGCAGGTAGACCGGCCGGTACCCGGCGCCAAAGGCGGCGGCGGCATCGAAGAGGTTTCCGGCGGGAACCGGACCAGCGGCGTAGAGGAGCAGGGCCAGGGTGACCAGGGCGGCAATCGCCGCGGGGTGCCGGTCCGGTGAAGTGACATGGCTGGTCAATGGCTGGTTCCTTCCGCGATTCATCTTGCCGGCACAGGTGTCTGAGCAATTGTAGCGCAAATAAAAATGCCCGACGCGCCGGGCGCCGGGCATGGTCTGTTTGCGTGGCCGTTCCCTAGAAGGTCTCGCCGGCGTTCACCTGGGCATAGCGGATCCGGTGGTACTTGCCACCCGGTCCGCGGTGCTCGTGAATGCCCAGTCCGTGATGCTGGGCGGCGTCATGCAGAAACTCGTGGGAGATGACGCTGATTCCGTGATATTCCTGCTCGGCGATCAGGTAGTCGATCATCACCGACTCGTGGGCCACCGGGTCCTTGGAGAGGAAGAGGCTGTTCGGGGTGGGCCCGCCGGGGAAGGTGGCCCACTGCATCGGCTCGCCGTAAGGGCCGCCGTTGTACAGGCCGAACAGCGCATCGCCAAAGAACAGGCGGGTCTTGTCCTTGATGTGCGGGGTGGCCGCCAGATCCGAGAGGTTGGTGTGGATCGGCGAGTGCAGGCTCGACGGGCCGGGCTTGGTGGTGCCCAGGTGGTTCTTGAAGGCCATGGTGGAGAGGCAGAACATGTGGTCCTTGAACAGCGGCAGGTTGATCAGGTGCTGGGCCTGGCTCAACACCGTGGGGATATACTGGGTGCCGATGCCGCGGAAGCTGATCGGTGCGTCGTAATCGGCCTGGGCCAGGGTGTCACCCGATTCCACCCAGTTGACCGCGTAGGGGACGTAGGTCCGCACCCGGGCCTGGGAAATGGGCCGGGAGCAGTCGTAAATGTAGATGTCGCCGGCCGGCACGCCGAGCACGTCCACCAGGCCGCGGCAGAGTGAGGCGATGGGCGGCCCGATGGCATCCATCTCGTTGGACATCCCGGCATAGTTGTTGAGGTTGATCTTGACCGCGATCTTGTCGCCGGTCTGGTAGGGGTGCATGATCCGCATCCAGGCACGCTGGAGGTGGTTGTACCCCGGGAAAACGTGGGCCAGTTTCTTGATCCCCTCGTCCACCATGTGGTCCAGCCGGTCCTGGTCGATGTAATCCCAGTAGTAGTTCGAGCTGTAATCCCAGTCGGTCACCTGGGGGTCGTAGACCCGGACAACCCGGGAAAAGCGGGGGCCGAAACCGCCCCGGTCGTCCGCCTTTGCCTTGCCCTGAGATGCGGCGATGCCGGCGGCCGCCGCGGCACCGGTTTTGATAAAGGTACGGCGGTTCACGCCCGACGCTTTTCCGTCACGATCTTTGGACATGGCAAACTTCTCCTTCAACGTTAAGCGGCAACACAATTATGGCTATCTGTAAAACAATATAGGTGCCCCACCGACCACTGTCAACCGTGAGACGGCCTGAAGGGCCGGGCCGTCTCACGTGGGAGCGGCTATCTGCACCCCGCTATTTCCCATGTACCATCTTGGCCAGACAGGACATCCGCGGGTTGAGCTCCACCGATTGCGGCTTTGCCGGCAAGGGGATGTCATGGGTCACAGTGGCCTGGGTGACCGGCAGAAGAATTTCACTATGCCGATCGCCGCCAAAGTCCAGCTTCAGCGGGACAAAGACCTTGAAGTCCGGCGGCACGTTGGACATGGTGATGGTCACATGGAGCGGGTAACGGCCGTTGGCGTCCTTGCCGTCCGCTTTCGAACTCCAGGTCAGCGTGGGCAGGCCCGTGCCGTAGACCCACTGGTCAAAGAACCAGTCCCAATCGGCCTGGGTCACCCTTTCCAGGGTGTTGATGAAATCCTCGGCGCTCACCTCCTTGCCCACCGACTCCTTGTAGAAGGTGCTGAGGGTCTCCCGGAACAGGTCGCGGTCCTTGCCCGCCGGGCTGTTCTTCAGCAGGGCGCGGAGCATGTGCAGCACCAGCACCCCACGGCGGTGGTTGAACACCGTGTGAGCCAGCGGGACTTCGGCCGAACTGGAACGGAAACCGACGCTGATCGGCCCGAATTTTTCCAGGGTCTGCGTCCCCCAGCGGGAATAGTCGAGGTAGTTCGGCAGGAGCGAATACTCGTACTGGCGGAACCCGCCGTTGATCTCGGAGCTGAAGAAGAGCGTCGTGCTGACACTGGTGGGGGCGTTGAGGCCGGTGGCGAAGCGGCTCATGGCCGAAGCCTGGGAGCTGATCTGCTCGTTGCCGTAGACCTCAAGAATCTCGTTGAAGTAGTCCTCTTCCGGCTGGGTGGCCTCGAGGAAGAGCATGGCCATGTATTCGGGCAGCGCCACGGCCAGCCACTGGTCGCGGTAGCCCCGCCAGTTCACTGCGTGGCCCCAGAGCTGGTAGGCCGTTTCCGTTCCGCGGAGCAGCGAGGAGAGGCCAGGGCTCTCGTAGGTATAGGTGTAAGTGCCGAAGATGAGGAAGTTCTGGTGGGAGGCATCCAGACCGGCGGCGCGGGAAACACGCAGCAGGTCGGTGTCCAGTTTGCAGTCGAGAAACTGCTGGTAGAAGTTCAGGCTGTTGGCCACGTCAGCGGCGTTGTTTTTCTGCACGCTGCCGATGGTGGCCCCGTCCGACTTGCCGAAGGCGAGGATCGGCGGCAGCCCTGCTACCTCCACGACCTCCTCCTTGAAACTGCAGCCGTAGGTGAATGCGGTGGCCAGGGTCGGCTCATCCAGGGTAAAGGTGGTCACCATGTACTTGCCGTTCAGCTTCAGTCCGTCGCTTCCGGCCGGTTTCGGGTCATCTTTTGCCCGCTCCTCGGGGCCGCTCTTGGTCCCCTGGCCGAACGGATCAAGTTTTTTGGGATGCAGGACGGTGACCGTGGCCGTGTGATGGTCGTGGACCCGCTCGTAGGGGAGCGGGTACCAGGCTTGCCCGCTGAACTGGTTCAGTGTCTGTCTGACATAGAGCACGGACACGGAATATTCCTTGTCCTTTTCCAGTGGTTCATCAAAGAGCACAACCAGATTGCCGTCGTGGGCATTGTAGTGCACCATCTTGAACCGGTCACCGATATAGTCACGCATGAAGGGCAGAGCATTCCCCCCGCTGTCGGTCACCCTGAGCACATTGGCAAAAGTATGAAGGTAGAAGGTGACAGCACTTGCACCATCGGTGAGCGGTTTGAAGCGGATCTCCGAATTGAACCAGGTCCAGGGGGCCACTCGACCCGTGCTCAACCCCTGCGCAATCTCCTGGCCCGTCCGGCCACCATGCTCGTCAAGGCTGACCACGAGGTTGGCGTGGGCCACGTCTATCCGGTGGCGTCTCGCGGTGCCCGGAGTGCCGTCGGCCTTTCGGTCCTCCGCACGGTCGAGGCTCACCAGGACTTCCTGGTGGTCATTGGTGTCCCGCAGCCGACAGAAACTGACTTCCTCGTAGAGCAGGGCGTCGAACTCGTACATCACCCAGCCCGGGCCGTCGGCCTCCATGTCCACCAGCAGGTATTCGTCCCCCGGGGTGAGCAGGCCGGTGATCACCCGGCTGTCCACGTCGAGGCGGGCGTAGCGGAGCCAGCGTTCGTGCCGCTGTTT
>RCNC010000435.1_pt1 | contig 26534 bp, 20 predicted proteins | sample 2041301 | NCBI WGS metagenome assembly RCNC01 (sample SAMN09708231, study PRJNA481090) | Marine sediment metagenome, whole genome shotgun sequencing project. | biome: marine sediment; feature: ocean; material: sediment; isolation source: Sewage treatment plant 13A marine sediment (STP13A) ... | reverse complement strand
GCCTGGAAGAAAATATCCCCGGAACCATAAGGTCTCGGTAAGAAAATTCTTCCCAGCGTATAAACCTATCGGCTAAGGTAACGGCATTGGGTTTAGACTATTAGACTGTTAGACTGTTAGGTGCTTATCGCTGAAAGCTTTTAGTTACCCTCAAACCCTTGTATCACCCTCCGACCCTTTCAGTCTATTAGGGGTTTAGGCTATTAGACTGTTAGACTGTAGGCGCCTAACAGTCTAATAGCCTAACAGCCTACAGCCTATATTCCTCACTCCGCTATAATCGCCCCTTTCGGACACACCTCCACGCAAACGGCACATCCAATGCAGAGGGCTGGATTGATAACGGTCTTGTTTTTGTCGGCGTCATGAGAAAGTGCCGGACACTCGAACCGGTCAATACAATGATTGCAGGCAATACAGTCATCCGTGATGGTGATGCCTTTTCTGTTTTTTGTCGCGATGTCCTTGTAGGCGATGACACAGGGATGACGGGCAATGACAACGGCAATACCACCATCCGGTTCCTTTGTGTAAGCAAATGCTTTTTTTAGGGTTTTGCGCAAATCCTTTATTTCATATGCATCGAGTACTTCTATGAAGTCGATACCACAGCCTGAAATAATTCTTTCGAGAGGTATCTGTTTGCCGGTACTGCCGTCTGCCCGTATTCCAAGGGATGGGGTCGGTTGCATACCCGTCATAGCCGTAGTCATATTATCCAGAATTACCAGGACAAATCGGGCATCATTGTAAACAGCGTTCAACAAACCGGCTGGGCCGGAATGATAGAATGTAGAGTCGCCGATTGTTGCGACTATCGGTTGGTCGGAATCATCCTGTGCATAGGCATGGTAAAACCCCGAAGCCATGGTGATGGATGCCCCCATGTCGAGAACCGTGTCTACACCCCCCAAATTTAGCCCGAGTGTATAGCACCCGATATCTGAAGTAAAAATGGCTTTAGGTCGAGATTTGCGGATACTATAAAACACAGCCCGGTGCATACACCCGGAACAAAGGGTCGGTTTCCGTATAGGCAGTTCAAGGCTGTTTACAAGTGCTTCAACATTATCCTGGGGCTTGACGCCCAGAGCTGGCAGCTCACGTTCCCGTAGGGTTTTTTCCAGAATATCTTCGATTATCTGGGGTACAAGTTCACCTTCAGACGGGACATGGTTGGAAAAACGCCCTAATACTTTATCCCTATTGCGTAGACAATACTCAATCAGTGTATCGGTTTCTTCCACAACCAGAACGCTGTCACAGGCTTCCAGAAAAGTCAGTGCAAGTTTGTCTGGAAAGGGGTAGGGAGCACCAATTTTCAGCAGAGGGATGTCTGTTCGCCCATGTTCATCCAAGATATCTTTAATAACGGAACTTGGAACACCTCCTGCAATAATACCCAGAGGGACATGCATACCGGGTTGCAGGTTGTGTGTATTATAGGGTTGCAGGTCGTTGAATTCTTCTGAAATATCTTTCAGTTTTTTATTGAGTTCCCGGTGAAGCCGGAATCGAAATTTCGGTGTGGCCGCCCATCGCTGGGGATCCTTTTCAAATGCAGCTGGACGATGGTTGGTCTGAAGGTTTTCCCAGGCCAGGTTTTGGCGGGCATGGCATACGCGAATTGCCGGTCTCAGGATGATTGGGATCCTGTATTTCTCTGAAAGCTCGAATGCTGTTTTAACCATCTCACGGGCTTCCTGGGGATTTGAGGGATCCAGCACAGGGACCTTGGCAAGTCTGGCCATCAGACGCGTGTCCTGTTCTGTCTGGGAAGAATGAGGGCCGGGGTCGTCACAGGAAATAATGACCAGACCACCAACAGTTCCCAGGTAGGCCGAGCTCATGAGTGAATCTGCTGCAACGTTCAATCCCACCTGTTTCATGCAGCACGCAGCGCGTTTGCCGGTAATGGCAGCCGCATAAGCATTGTCGAGGGCTACTTTTTCATTGGTAGACCACTCTACATAGGTATTGAGTTTTTCATCTTTTATCAGACGAACAGCTTCAGGCAGAATTTCCGAACTGGGTGTTCCAGGATAAGACGTGAGGAACTGGCACCCGGCTTCCAACAAACCCAGTGCAATAGCGCCGTTACCGAGAAAAAATTCTTCTTTCATTGCTACTCCTATCAAATAAATTCGCCCTGCGAATTTATTTGAAGTTAGGTTTTCGTTTTTGTAGAAACGCAGATATCCCCTCTTTGGAGGCATCGGAACAGGCAATGTCGCCGAACCCTTCATACCCTATCTCCAGCGCCGCTTCGAGATCGTTGACAGCCGAGGCTTTTCGAACGGTATCGGCTGTAATGGAAACAGCCTCTTTACTCAGGGGCTGTTTGCCGGCAACGGGATTTTCCGGAATCGATATTTCCGGAATGTCAACAGCGTCATTACTGATTCTCGATATGTTGCCTTGAAGTCGGTGCACCTCTGCGATGGCCGAATCTATCAGGTCTGCCGGATCACTGACGAGACAATTGATGATCCCCAATTCAGCGGCTTTTGACGCCGAAACCGGTTTTCCGAACAGGATCATTTCATGAAAGAGCGCTGCCCCCTGGGGCCACTTACGGTAAGGCACCACACAACCACCAATACCGGGCAGGATTCCCAGTGTGATTTCCGGAAATTGCAGGATTGCTTTATCAACAGAAACGATACCATGACAACGAATGGCGACCTCCAGCCCACCACCCATGGCAAGGCCATTAAGGGCCGCGACAACCGGTTTGCTCATTTGATCCATGTAACGTTGAACTTTCGCACAATCTCTGGCATATTGCATGGATGCATTCTTGTCTCCCAGCATGGTGGGGAACCTGCCGATATCTGCACCGGCAGAGAAAGCCGCGTTACCAAAGCCTGTGAGGACGAAGCCTTTTACATCAGGATCTTTTTCTCCGGCTTCCAGGACCTGCCGAATTTCATCCGTAACATCGTTATTTAGTGCGTTCATGGCCTGGGGACGGCGGATGGTGATAATTCTCACCCCGTCCATGTCATCCGTCAGAATATATCTGTGAAATGATTGATAGGTCTCAAATGTCTGAGTGGCTTTAGGAAATCCGGGGCGGTCTTCCCGGAAGCGCTCCATAATGCGTTCCGTTTCACCTTTACCCAGACGTCTCATGATATCGAGAGGTCCTTCTTTAAATCCCAGGGCAACCTGACAGCCAAAATTGAGATCAGCCATTGTGCCGATACCTCTGTCGATAATGTCAAAAGATTGAGAAAACAGGATGCCCAGCAGACGATCTCGAATGATGTTGCAAAGATTCTCAGAAATGTCAGGTCCGGCCCCTGGGCGATGTGTTGCCCATCGATCAACGGAATTGAGTATCGGCGCCGGTCTGTAATGGGTGCCTTCCTCCATCTGAAGGGTATTTGTCTCAACAATGATCGGATTGCCGTTGGCCATGTTCAGGACGAAAAAGGGACCTGCATATACAAATTCCTCTGCTACCTTGTCGATTTGACTGGCCGTAGCCTCGCTCAAGAGGAACGCGGATTCATTGCACCAGTTGTCAAAAATACGATCCAGTACAAAACAGATGGCATTGTCCGTTATGATAGGCGCTTTGCCGGTTTTTGCCAGAAACCAGAACAGATAGTCGATGGTTTTTTGAGAGGCACCGGACCATGAGATAACTTCTACGGGAAGACTACGCCAGGCAGGAGCGAAAAAATGGGTAATGGAGGTTCTTTCCGGATGTTCCATTTTCATGAATAAACGGTCGGCTGGAATGGAGCTGGTGTTGGACGTGATGATGGTGTCTTGACTGACAATGGTTTCAATATGAGCGAAGATCTTCTGCTTCAAGGGTATATTTTCCGTTGCAGCTTCAATGACCAGTTGACAATCTTTCAACTGATCATAATCCGTTGTGTAGTGAATGTTTTTAAGAACATTTTCTGCCTGTTCCGGTCTCATTTTCCTTCGATCGACAGCTTTTGCTGCATAAACAGCCAATCGCTTTTCTGCAGCCTTGAGGGGTTTTTCGTCAATGTCCACTAGGGTGAGTGACATGTCCGGCAGTGCACTTTTTAGGTAGTAGCCAATATCGGGACCAATGGTGCCGGCACCAATGATAGCGGCTGCATCGGGTAATCCGCGATCTGGTTTGATCAGAAAAGGGTTGCAGGCGGTCGGGTACAGTTCAGGGTTGGATTTCATGCGTCATTCCTTCTTTATTTAAGACAAAAAATAGGTTAAGTAGTATTATTCTCTTGACTAATACCTGTATACTGTATACACAAATGAAGTCAAGTTAAAAAATGAATCGTTATCAGCGTGTTACATCAATTCTTACCCTGTAGCGCAATCCATCAAATCATCTAAATACATATCAGGAAGGAGGAGGTAATGAAAACGAAAAAAATATTGCTATCAGAAGATGAGATGCCGCGTCAGTGGTACAACATTCTTGCGGATATCAAAATGAATCCACCCCTGGGACCGGATGGCCCCATAACCCCGGATATGCTTGCACCTGTTTTTCCCATGAACCTCATCGAACAAGAGGTCAGCACGGAACGGTGGATTGATATTCCCGACGAAGTTTTACGCGTTCTCAGGATCTGGCGGCCGTCACCTTTGGTGAGGGCCTATGAGCTTGAAAAAGCGCTCGACACACCTGCACGCATCTATTACAAGTACGAAGGTGTCAGCCCGCCAGGCAGCCACAAGCCGAACACTGCCGTCGCACAGGCTTATTACAACAAAGAGTTTGGCATCAAACGTTTGACCACTGAAACCGGTGCCGGACAATGGGGAAGTGCGTTGGCATTTGCCTGCTCCCAGTTCGGTCTTGAGTGCAAGGTCTACATGGTCAGAATCAGTTTTGATCAAAAACCCTATCGCAAAGCGATGATGTCAACCTGGGGAGCCGAGTGTGTTGCCAGTCCAAGCACGGAAACTCAGGCCGGAAGAGGCGTTCTCGCCATGGACCCGGATACGCCCGGCAGCCTGGGAATTGCCATCAGTGAAGCCATCGAAGCAGCGGTAACGGATGAAAGCGGTGAGACACGATATTCCTTGGGAAGTGTCTTGAACCATGTGATGCTTCATCAGACCATTATCGGGCTGGAGGCCAAAAAACAATTAGAAAAGGTTGGAGAATATCCGGATGTTATCATCGGGTGTGCCGGTGGCGGAAGTAATTTCGCCGGACTTGCATTCCCATTCGCGCATGACAAAATCAATGGCAAAGATGTTGCCATATATCCGGTGGAACCCGAAGCATGCCCCACCTTGACTCGAGCACCATTTGCGTATGATCATGGTGATTACGCCAAGATGACGCCTTTGCTGCCCATGCATAGTCTGGGTCATACCTTTGTGCCGCCACCCCTTCACGCAGGGGGATTAAGGTATCACGGCATGGCGCCGACAGTCAGCCAGTTGGTTTCCGAGGGCCTAATGGAAGCCAAATCTGTAGGCCAACTTGCTACCTACAAAGCTGGTTTGCTCCTTGCAAGAACCGAAGGTGTTATCCCGGCACCTGAAACCAATCATGCCCTGGCATGCGTGGTGGATGAAGCCAAAAAGGCCAAAGAAGAGGGCAAGGAAAAAGTGATCCTCTTCAATTGGAGCGGTCATGGTTTGATCGATCTTACCGCTTATGAAAAGTACCTGTCCGGGCAATTAGACGATATTGTCCTCGACGAAGATGCCATGCAGGAATCCCAGAAAGTGCTGTCTGAATATCCAAAGCCGGAGCTGTTGAAAAGCCGCTAATCGCTCAGGACCTGCAGTCATTCGAAAATAAAACGCTCTTCGTATCAAATACGGAGGGCGTTTTTAAATTTTTGACAATTATATTCCTGAAATATCGGGAGTTGTGCCCTTTACAAGCAAAACATATTCAGATAGAAGAATACCAAAATTGTGGAGATGCTGAAAAAATAACGATTCGACATAGAGGATGTTATACAAACATTTTATCAACGGCATCCTCGTTCAAACCGGAGGAGTAAAAATGAAAGTTCTTGTGAGTGATCAACTGGGTGAAATCGGGATCAGGATGTTCCAGGAGGAAGAGGGCATAACAGTTGATGTTAAGACGGGCTTAGCTCCGGAAGAGCTCAAAGGGATCATCGGGGAGTATCATGCTCTGGTGATTCGGAGTGCCACCCGGGTCACGGCAGACCTCATTGGTGAAGCAAAAAAACTCAAAGTTGTCGGGAGGGCCGGCATCGGCCTGGACAATGTTGACATCCCAACGGCCACCAAACACGGCATCATCGTCATGAACACACCCACGGGTAATGTGGTAACAACGGCAGAGCATGCTATTTCCATGATGATGGCGTTGACCAGGAACATTCCCAGGGGAACGAGTTCCTTGAAATCCGGACGATGGGATAAAAAACTGCTGCAGGGTAGAGAAGTTTTCAATAAGAACCTGGGTGTTGTTGGCTATGGAAAAATCGGTTCCATTGTCGCAGACAGGGCACGGGGTCTTAGAATGCGGGTTATCGTTTACGACCCCTTTGTCTCTCCAGAGCAGATTCAGAAAGATGGTTTCGAAAGTGTTTCCCTGGAGGACCTTTACCGAAAAGCTGATTATATCACCATTCATGTTCCCAAAATAAAAGAGACCACCGGACTGTTCAACAAAAAAGCCTTTGATCAAATGAAGAATGGGGTCATGGTTATCAACTGTGCCAGGGGCGGGATTGTCAATGAAAAGGATCTTGACGATGCCATTGCTTCGGGTAAAGTCGCCGGTGCTGCGCTGGATGTCTTCGAAACCGAACCCCCAGGCACCTGTTCTCTGGTTGAGCATGAAAATGTTATCTGTACCCCTCATTTGGGCGCTTCAACAAAGGAAGCCCAGACAAATGTTGCCGTTGCAGTGGCCAGACAGATTATTGATTATCTGAAAACAGGCACCATCAGCAATGCCGTTAATGCGCCATCGGTTGCGGGTGAGTTGCTAAACAAGATAGGACCCTATCTGAATCTGGGTGATCGAATCGGGTGTCTGGTGCCTCAGCTATGCAAAGGTGCTGTCAAGGAGGTGGACATCGAATATGCCGGTGATTTTCAGGGCATGGATCTCACACCCATTACCACCAGCGTATTAAAAGGCCTGCTGACCCCCATGGTCAAAGACGATGTCAATTATGTGAATGCAAACGTACTGGCCCAGGAAAGAGGCATCAAGGTATCTGAAACCACGACCTCTGATCCAGATGAGTATATCAATCTGATAACCGTGAGAGTGTTGACCACGGAAGGGACCTGTGATATTTCCGGGACTATATTCGGCAAGAAACGGGCCGCCATCGTTAAAATAGATGATTTTCATCTCACCATGGAACCAAAGGGTCATTTTGCTTATATCCGCAATGTCAACAAACCAGGTGCATTTGGCAGCATCACCTTATTGTTAGGCCAGCGTGGTCTCAACATCAGCCGCATGAATGTGGGGGAAAGTGCCGAAGGAAACATCAATATTGTGTTTCTGGCCACGGATACGCCGATTCCGGATGACGTTTTAAAGGATATGGAGGTGTTGCCATTGGTGGAATGTATCAAGATAGTGGAACTCTGATGACCAAGTCGCAATCATGGCATCTTCTTTCAGTTTTACACATATTTCCGTTTTCTTTTATGGCCCTGGTATACCTTTGATTCTTTCTTGATTGACTGTCGCGGTTCGCCACCACCGGAGGGCAAGATATTCTTGTCTTCCGAGGCGACCCATATAAACCGTGATGCGGACTTTATACCCTTGTAGGCAGGGACCCTGAAACGCCGTACATGGAAACTGCAGCGTATCAAGCGTTGTTCAAATATCTTGTCTGGCTCAGCCGACCACACAGCCAGGCATCCCTTTTTACACAGTGCCTGCTGACAAGCCCTAATCCCTTCTCGGCTGTACAAAAGATGGTTCGATGAGTCGGTCATGGCGTTTGGGCCATTATCGATATCCAGCAATATGACATGGAACTTTTTCCTGGCTCGTGAAATAAGCTCGACGATATCGCCTGTGGATACCTGAACACGTTCATCGCCAAGGGGCTGACCATTGAGATTACCGAAATAATCACGATTCCAATCCACAACGACGTCTAACAGTTCGCCCACCGTCACCTGGGCGTGGGGGCCCAGCATGTCCAGGGTCTGGCGTAGAGTATAACCCATCCCCAGCCCGCCGATGAGGATGCTGGGTGCTCTGTTGTCGGTCAGATGCCCGCAACCCAGACGTGCCAGCGCAAGTTCTGACTCATGTTGGCGACTGTGCATTAAATCCTGGTCATTGATCCTGATTAAAAAATCACTGCCATGCTTATAAAGCACCATCTTACCGCCATCTGGTGTGCGGGCAGTCGCTATTTTAATTCTTGGGTTCATGGAAATATGCCTTATCGCTTATGCCTGGGTTTGCCTTGAATAGAAGGTTTCGAAGTAGGCGAGGGTGATCTGGATGGCTTTTTTCCCGACTTGATACGCTTACTGCTGGGATACGGTTTCGATTTTGATCTCGAAGATTTGGCCCTACGGGCTCTTTTATTTCTTTTTGATGCAGTTCTTTTGGCAACTATTTCTTTTAGGTCCTTGTCTGCCTTTATTTCACTGGCCTTACTGTTGGGACGCAGGAGGACAAAATCGGGTACATCGCTATCCTCTGTGTAGCCGTCAACCATTTGCACAGGGATTTTCTGTTTCAGCCAATCTTCGATGGTCTGAAGATAGTGTTTTTCATCCTGACTGACCAGAGAAATGGCAAGCCCCTTTTCAGACGCACGACCGGTGCGACCGATACGGTGAATATAATCTTGGGGGGTTCGCGGAATATCATAATTGATCACCAGGGGTAGATTGACAATGTCAAGACCTCTGGCGGCCACATCAGTGGCTACGAGGATTTGGATCTTACCGCTTTTGAATTCATCAAGCAGCTTTATCCGCAAGGACTGACGGATACTGCCATGCAGGACAGCGCTATTTAATTTATGGTCAGCAAGTTTTTGAGTGAGTTTATCGGCCCCGTGTTTTGTCCGGCAAAAGACCAGGGCCCGTGACCATTGCCCACGGGTGATTAGATGTATAAGAAGGGCTCGTTTATTGGATCGGTTCACCGGACAAACTTTCTGAATAATCGGGTCTGCCGGGGTGCGCCCGGGTGTCACTTCGACATATTCAGGGTTTTGCAGCACTTTTTTAGCAAGCTTTCGAATCTGTTGGCTATACGTGGCGGAAAATAGCATGGCATGCCGTTCAGCTGGAATAAGATCGAGGATTTTGGATATTTCCACACTGAATCCAAGATCAAGCATTCTGTCCGCTTCGTCAAAAATGATAAATCTTATACCGGATAGCTTTAGATAGCGGTGGCCGGATAGATCCAGCAAACGACCCGGTGTTGCCACCAGAACATGGACACCGCGTCTCAAACGATCGATCTGGGGATTCATCTTAACACCACCGTGAACCACGGTACAGCGCATGGAGAGTCTTCTTGTATAGGTCTTGATGCTATCTCCTATCTGAAGCGCCAACTCCCGTGTGGGAGCCAGAACAAGTGCTCGGGGCTGTTTTGTGGTATCATTCTGTCGACTCAGAATATCCACCAGCGGGAGTGCAAACGCATCTGTTTTGCCTGTTCCTGTCTGGGCCCGGGCAAGAATGTCCCGCCCTTGGAGAATAACGGGTATAGCCTTAACCTGTATGGGGGTCGGTCTTTCGTAGCCCTTGGTTTTAACAGCTTTAAGAAGTTCGTCTCGAAGACCGAATTGATCAAAGCCTATGGTCGATGGTTGAGGGGTATTCATTGGATTACTCAATAAACTTTTTGATTTCCTATCCTATAAATTAAATTCAAATTGTCACCATTTCTGAATTGATAACCGCTTGTCTGGGAGTATCCTTACACTCCTTTAATGTTAAATCAACACCAGGTATTTTGGGTCAGGATACGTGCCTTAGGACCGCTTCCTTGTCAAAGAACTGATTTACTCGTTCCAGGTAAAGATTTGGCTGACGTTGCTTGGTGATTTCCTTGATCGGTTTTTTGCATTCTTCAAAGGAGAGTGAGAAGTATTTCCAGAGACCTTTCATCTTGTTCATTACATGGGCAGGACCAAATAGGACACGACTATAGGCATCAAACAGGGCTTCATGAAACTGCTTCATGCGCAGAATTTTATCCGGAATATCATGGGCACCTTCTGCTATACGAATCGGAAGAAAAGGGTCGGCTATACACCAGCGTCCGATCATCCATGCCTGAACAGAATCAAATCGGCGGGAAAGACGTTTGAAATCGTCCAGCGTCCGAATGTCTCCATTGTAAACTACGGGGTGACGGGTTGCGGACAGGCAATCTTCAAATGCCTGCAGGTCGACCGTACCGTCGTAGCGCTGCAGACCGGTTCGTGGGTGGATGATAATTTCCGATAGCGGGTAGGAGTCAATCACCGGCAAGAGTCTGAAAATGTCCGATTTATCCTTCCAGCCAAGACGCATTTTGATTGAAAGTGAGCCCCCTAATTGTGGAATAACCCTGTCCAGGAATGCTTGAATTCGGTCTGTGTAAGGCAGCATGCCGGAACCACGCTGTTTGTTGGCCACCATGGGATATGGGCAGCCTAAATTCCAGTTGACGGTGTCATATCCCAGATCATACAGATGGTTGGCCAGAATGATAAAATCTCCTGCTGTCTTGCTTAGAATCTGAGGCACCACCGGCAAACGGGTATTGTTTTCCGGAAGGACGTCTTTGACGTAGGTTTTCTTGATGCGGTGGCCTTGTTTGGTGGTAATAAAGGGCGCCACCGCCAGGTCGAAACCACCGAAATGGTCTGTAAACGCACTCCTGAAGAGATGATCGGTAACCCCCTTCAAGGGGGCCATATATAGTATGGTCAGCGACAATTTCCTACCCCGTTGTAAATATACTACCCGAGAGCGTTTTCCATTGAAGAGGGTAGATTCAGTATAAAATGCCCTTTATAGATGAACACTTATATATCCCAGGCGAACCACAAATACCATCAAAACCTTATGTGAAGTGAGTACCTCATCAACCTAGTGCAAAAGGAATAATTTTTCTCATATTCTGGTATCCTGTCATAAATATGACAATTCTTTCCCATACTGTACTCTGGAGCAATATATCATAACCAACAGAAATAAAAGGTAAATAAATCTATTAAAAAGTAGCATGAGCTGTGGCATAACAATTGCTATATCCTAATAGCGTGTTTGGTATCAAGGTCGAATTAAGTTTTCAGCATTGCAATTGATATAATGATGAAAAGGAAAAGAACCATGACAACAAAGATTAAGACGGATTCTGATAACCATTGCCAGAGCAACAATGATGAAATGCTGGCACCTAGCCTGAAACGCTTTGTAAAGATGGTTAAAAGTAATGTGATAAATCAATCCATGAGTAGTATTCAATCCGAAGATATGATTCAAAATGCCGAAAATATAGAAAGAAAATTATTAGGGGAGTGCAGCGACTCGTCTGATATCAATAATACGCAAGAAAATGGAGAACTATGTTTAGATCCGATCCTGCATCATCGGGTGTTGCTATCCACCGGGATCGCTAAATCTTTTGCAATCGGAAACAGCATAAGTCACCAGAGAATGAAAGTTCTACAAAGCAACATTGAGTATATTGAAAATTGTATCTAAAGGATCAAGGACTGACTTGATCCTCATGATGATTCCCCCGAATTATCTCACCTCGTTCAAGCCTTATTAGTTTATGCACCATCAGCCTTCATGCCGGACATACGCCAGGATTCCATCTTGTTTCTGAACCATTGGGCCACAAATGTGTCCATGATCATCTGGGTCAGATGGTAGGCAATACCGGGTATAAGGGCCATGGGGTATTCTGTTGCAAAATAGCCGGCCCACACCAGATAGGATATGGTCAGGGTTTTCTGGGACGTATGGATGGTAAAGGCCGCTGTGGAAGGTAAGTCCAAGCCGATGAAACCCGAGATGCTTTTATTGACGAAAATGATAAAAATATGCAGACCGATCATAAAAAGGAAAACAAGAAATAGGGCAGGGCCGGCTTCAAGTATTCTATGGGTGGAACTTGATACGGCATTGAGGATGATCAGAAGCACAATACTCTGGTTGAATATCGATATTTGCTTTTTAAACGGGGCGATCTTTGATTTCAACCGGGGTCGTAAGAACTGGCCTACTAAAATCGGCACCAGGACTTTTATTGTCAACCCGAGAAGCATTTGCAAGGCTGGCAGATCAATGGAAACATCTCCCATCTGGAGCATCAGGTTGACCATGATGGGGATGGTCAATATGGAAAAAAAGTTCCCCAAAACACAGATGAAAAGACTCAAGGGGACATTACCCAATGCAATGGCGGTCATAACCGTTCCTGAGGCAACTGTCACCGGTGCCACACCAATGATCAACGTTCCGATTGCAAAATCCGCCCAACGGCTGAAAATGTACTGCCCAAGAATGTAGGCCACCACCGGAAAGAAGATTAACGACGAAACAAGGGCTGCCACTAGCACTTTAATGTTTTTCAACTGTTCAATAAAACTGGAAGTCTCTAAAGACAATCCAGTCAAGAAGAAGGCAAGAAAAATTCCCATGTTGAGTATGCGGTAGGTGCGTACGAACCGTCCCACATCAGGCAGAGTAAAAGCGATGCCCATGACACAGGCAATGCCGATAAAAAACCAGTATTTCTTTATCATTGTTTATCATTCCCAAGTCCCGCAACTTCATTTGGATGCATCAGCATCCTCAAAGAAACAGGCAAAAAAGCATTTCCTTTACTTTCTAATTCGTAAGATGGCAAGCCTTATCTTGCTTATGATTTCGAGGTACGCCATGGTCTGGAAAGAAACCCGGTCCCTTTTTATTTCCAAAAAGGACTGGATCCAGCTCTCTCTGTCAACATGGTGACCACCTGAACGGGGGCATTGAAGATAGATCTACAGAAATACAGGTTGAGATATTGATATAGCAACTTAACCCGCTGAATATGTACATAAGTTATCATTTTAGCTGCGTGTCATTGTTGGCAAACTTTTCCGCTTTGTATTGGGAAGAGGTATTAAAGTCAGGGCAGCATCAGATTGATAAGCGATAGTATCACCCATCGGGAAAACCGTATTACCGGATCCAGGACACCAAAATAGAGCAAACCGATGATAATAAAAAAACCATATCGTTCAAGACGGAAAAGGGCTTTTTGAAGTGCTGGCGATGCAAAGCCCATCAGGATTTTCGATCCATCAAGGGGTGGCAGGGGAATCAAATTAAAAGCAGCCAGAATAATGTTAATCTGCGCCATATAATAAAGCAGCTCTGCTACAATACTTGATGACGCAGGGGACAGCAAGCGGCTCAAGAAAAGGGCCCCAAAGGCCAAGAGCATGTTGGTGATGATCCCTGCAGAGGAGACCAGGATCATCCCCATTCGTCTGTCACGCAGTCGACTGAAATTTACGGGTACCGGCTTTGCCCATCCAAATCCGAAAACAAAGAGCATGATAGTACCCATGGGGTCTAGGTGTTTGAGGGGATTGAGGCTTAGACGGCCTAGTGACTTGGCTGTGGGATCACCCATGCGATAGGCTACCCAGCCATGGGCCAACTCGTGAAAAATAATTGAATACAAAAGTGGTATTGCGATGAGGATGAATTCAAGCGGATCTCTAAGCAGCAGATTAATCAGGCCCATATATTGTCTCCCCGAGAGGACTCTGTAAAAGTAGTTTCAGAAAAGTATTACCAATCAATGGGGAAGTAATCCTTTAAAAACTTTCCACACCAGTGTTTACCGGAGTTGATGCCATCAAAAATGGGATCACATATCCGCGCCGCACCATCAACGATATCTAAAGGAGGCTGAAAATCATGCAGATCCTGTTTGAGTTTGGATAGTCGCGCCGGATCCTCATCGGTTACCCATCCCGTATCAACCGCATTCATGAAAATACCATGATTGGCAAGCTCACTGGCGGAGGTATGAGTCAACATATTGAGCGCTGCTTTCGCCATATTGGTATGGGGGTGACGTTCTCCTTTTTTAAAGCGAAAAAACTTACCTTCCATGGCAGAGACATTAACAATGTGTTTTTGTCCGGTATAACCCTTTTTCATTAACGGCATTAGATTATTACACAACACAAAGGGTGCGACTGTGTTAACAAGCTGTATTTCTATCATTTCCGCTGTTTGAATTTGACCAAGCTTAAGCCGCCAGCTGTTGGTGGCCCTTAAATCGACCTGTTGCAAATCAAGATCCAATTCCCCTTTGGGAAAAACCGTGTCTGTAGGCATTGTGTTATCATACGCATAGGGTATTTGAGAGAGTTGCGCAGATTCTCGTAATCCTATCCCGGGTACATTTCCATGCCAGGTAACAGGCAGGGCAGGGTTTGATTTCCCATTTGGCATAGCAAAATCGTTTAATTGGTTTGTACATATGTGATGGTTCGCCATCAGCTTTTGGACATTTTCGGAATACTCATGATAGGCTTTTGTCTCATTGGGGATCAGGTGTGTATAAAACCCTGGCGGACGGCGGACGGTTTGGGCAGCATTATTGATTAATATGTCTAATCGACCCAAGCTATGCTCAATATGGTTGCAAAATATTTCTACACTCGGTGTATGACGCAAATCCAGTCCATAAATGTGTAATCGATCACCCCATTCATTAAAGTCTTTTTCCTTTGAATATCTTAGTGCAGAATCTTTTGGGAAACGGGTCGTGGCAATAACCATAGCGCCCGCCCTTAGCATCATTAATGTTGACTGATAACCAATTTTCAAACGTGATCCGGTTATCAACGCAACCTGTTTTTTTAAATCTGCGGTCTGAAAACGTTTTTGATAGTTTAGTCGTGCACAACGGGGACACATGCTGTCATAAAAAAAGTGCAGTTGGGTAAATTCAGCTTTACAGACATAGCAATTACGGATTGACTGCAATACCAATTGCGCATCATTGGATTTAACACTTTCTGAGATTTGTAAGGGAGCTGAAAACACACCGGTTTCCCTTGCTAATCGGATCCCGGTAGCAGCTCTTGTCTTTCGTTCTGTGGTGGCAATCTGTTGTTTAATCTTATTACGAGCGGCTTTTTTACGTCGTTTTAACTGAAAACAATCGGGCCTGGATAGTTGCCCTGCAATTTTCATCAGTTCTATTTGTTTTTCTTTTGGTAATGAAACAAAAGCGTCACTATTATTTACCAAATGAGTTAACATACCAATACAATGATCAATTTCTATTGCTGTATAGTGATGATTATTTTTTTTATTCACATTAATTCCAGGTCAATTGGCTGCGTATGCGCCAGTAACGTTCAGCCGGTTCCACCAGCGCATCCAACATCCCTGCCAATGAATCGTTCCAGATTATCTCCAATGCCTGCAGGTTGGATTTGAGATGATCCACACATGCGGCACCGCTCAAGACCACATCCACAAACGGCTGGTTGATGACTGCTGCAAGGGCCATGCTGTCTACCGTGGTGTTTTGGGCCTCTGCCTGCGTTTGCAGCAAGACAATCTTTTCTTGAAATTCAAGAGAATCGTTTCGTGCGGTCAAACGCCCGTTGGCCAATCCTTCTTTAACAATAACACCTATCCCAGCTTCGTGCGCTTCTTGTAAAGCCCTCGTAACCGACTGCTCCAGTAAATTCCAGGTTGCCTGCACAACCGAAAAAAGAAAAACACCATCAAACTCGATTTCCAATGCACGCCGGATGGTGTCTGCCTGCTGCGTACCACTTACCGAGAAACCAATACTCAGCCCGGTGTTACGTAATCGGGCAAGTTCCAGCAACACAGCTTCGTTATCCAAAACACCGCTGTCAAGGGTCGTTGAATGAATCTGGTACAAATCAAGATGGTCATCGAGCAAGGCTCTGCTTTCTAAAATCTGGCGTTGTAAAACCGGCAGGGTGTGCTCTTTGATTTCATGTTTCTGGCCTTTGGGTAGATGGGCCTGCCAATTGGCCGTGTAGGTGTAACCCCATTTGGAGCCGATGGTGCATGCCTGCTTTGAAACGCCTCGTTTCGCAAGCCAGGAACTGAGGAAGTCTTCTGCTTTTCCGTATGATCGAGCCGCATCAAAATAGCGAATACCCGCCTCCCATGCTAAATCCAATACTTCATGCGCCTGTGCTTCCATGGCTATGATATCGTAATTGCAATTCAAGTCATCCCCATGCCCCAGATTGATATAACCCGGCCGTCCCAATGCCGCCAGACCCAGGCCCATCGGTGTTACTGACAGATGCCTATTACCCAGTAAGTTTCTGTTCATATTCGTTATCACTACTATATGGTCTGTCGTAGGATCCAAATCCAGCAAAAGCATTCGACCCCTTCAATCCTTTTTCTACAATTTCCCCAATATCTCCCTTGATATAATGATCTTCTCGACTTCTTTTGTGCCTTCGTAAATTTCCAGCACTTTGGCGGCCCGGTAGAATCGTTCGATGTCGTAATCGTTGAAATAACCGTATCCACCGTGAAGCTGGAGGGCCTCGTCCACCACAGATACAGCCACATGGGAGGCATACAGCTTTGCCATGGCCGTGAGCTTTGTGTCTGCCATACCGTTGTCCAGAAGCCAGGCGGACTTGTAAACCATGTTTCTTGCTGCTTCAATCTTGGTTGCCATTTCAGCAATTTTAAATTGGGTGGCCTGGAAAGCAGCCAGGGAACGGCCAAACTGTTTTCTGCCTTTCACATGTTTGACCGCCTGATCCAATGCGCCCTGCGCCAAACCAACACCGTGAGCCGCCACATAAGCTCGTGAGCGATCAAAAAAATGCATCAGTTGGATAAAACCATGGCCTTCTTTTCCCAGTAGATTGTCTTTGGGCACACGGACATTGTTAAAGTAGACAGCCGCCGTATCAGAGCATCTCAGCCCCATTTTGCCATCCATTTTATCGGCTTTGTAGCCCTCCCGATCTGTTTCCACGATGATAACACTGTGACGGGCGGTCTTGGATTTCTCATCCGGGTTGGTGAGACAAAAGACCAGCATAAAGGTGCCCACCGTGCCATTGCCGATCATCACCTTGCTGCCGTTGATTACATAGTCGTCACCGTCTCTTACGGCAGTGGTGGCTACGGCGGCGGTATCACTTCCGGCATCCGGTTCGGTAATGGCAAAGCCCATGATGGCCTTGCCGGTGAATATGGGGGTGAGAAAGGCTTTCTTTTGTTCCTCGGTGCCGAACAAGAGCAGTTCTTCCGCGCCAAAAGATACAGAACAGAGCTGTTGACCGATGCCGGGGTCAATTTTCCAGAATTCTTCCAGTACCAGGGCATGTTCCAGGAACCCTAAACCCGGACCACCGTATTCTTCCGGTATAAATAGACCCACCAGATCCAGCTTGCGGGCTTTGTCCAGAATCTTCTTGGGAAAGGTTTCATTCAAATCGAATTCACGTGCTACATTTGTGAATTCCCCCACGGCAAATTCTCTGGCAGCGTTCTGAATGTCTTTGTGTTCTTTGGAGAGGGTAAAATCCATAATTTAATCCTTTACAAGAATAAATACTAAATTCGAATATCGAAATACGAAACGGTTCGACAGGCTCACCGCCCTGAGCAAGGTCGAAAGGCAAATTCAAATATTGAATACCAAATGACCAAAATATGACCCAATGGTTTGATTGAATGAGGTTTTGTTTTGATCATTCGAATTTGTGTCATTGGATAATTGTTTAGTATTTAGAATTTCGTGCTTTGTATTTATATCAATGCCTATATCTGCAAAACCAAGTGGTTTTTACAGACCTGTCGTATTATGCAGCTTTTGGAATGCTACACTTCATAGTGGTATATTCCCATGTCGTCTGAAGGGTGCCGGTCGTTTTTTTGTTTTGAGCATTCGCAGGGCTTTGATTAACTCAGGTCTTGTTTTACTTGGTTCGATGATCGAGTCCACGAGCATGTTGGAAGCAGCGTGAAAAGGATTCGAATACTTCTGGTCATAGGCTTTGATCATTTTATCCTTGAAGTCGTCGGGATCCTCGGCGGCCTGGATTTCTTTTCGAAAGATCAGGTTTACGGCTGTGGCGGTGTCAAGGACAACCAGTTTGGCAATGGGCCAGGCCAGCATCTGATCCACACCCATACCCACGCAACACATGGCCATGACGGCACCACCGTATTCCTTTCTCAAGGCCAGGGTTATTTTGGGGACGGTGGCTTCCGCATAGGCATACAGCATTTTTGCACCATGACGGATGATACCGGCGTACTCCTGTTTGACGCCCGGAAAATAACCGGGCACATCCACAAAGTTAATCAAAGGAATATTAAAGGCATCACAACAGCGAATGAATCTGGCAGCTTTGTCAGAGCTGTCCACATCCAGACAGCCTGCCAGAAAAATAGGCTGGTTTGCAACGATACCGACCGTTTGACCATCCATTCGTGCAAAACCGATGATAATGTTTTTGGCATACTTGGGAAGCAGTTCAAAAAAGGTTCCCTGGTCCACGACGCGGGTGATAACTTCTCGCATATCATAGGCTTTTCTGAAGTCTGCAGGAACGATTTCTTCTAAAGAGGTATCAACACGAAAGGGGTCGTCGTTGGATTCGACAATGGGTGGGGTTTCTTCATTGTTTGAGGGCAGATAGGTCAGAAGCGTGCGGATAGTCTGAATACAGTCTTTATCGGTTTTGACGACTATTTGCGCCTGACCGGTCGTTTCACTATGGATCTTTGCTCCGCCCAGTTCCTCCAGGGTGACCTCTTCACCTGTGACGGATTTAATCACGCCGGGACCGGTAATGGCCATCTGACTGGTTCCCTCCACCATGATAATAAAGTCTGTCAGGGCAGGGGAGTAAACCGATACGCCGGCGCAGGGACCCATCATGGCCGATATCTGGGGGATGACGCCGGATGACGCTGTATTGCGATAAAACATGCCGGCCACGCCCTTGGATGCAAAAAATCCCTCATGTATCCTGCCACCGCCGGAGTCGAAAAGTCCCACGATGGGTGCTTTGACCTTTAATGCCTCATCCATGATGCGGCATATTTTCTGGCCATGCACGGTTCCTACAGATCCACCGAGCACCGTGGCATCCTGGGCATAGGCAAAAACAAGACGCTTGTCAATGTAGCCATGCCCAATGACGACGCCATCGCCGGGAACTTTTTTATCTTGCATGCCAAAATCAACAGCCTGGCTTTCTGCGAGTTGATTCATCTCCACAAAGGTGTGGGGATCGAACAAGAGATTTACACGCTCTCTGGCAGTCAGCTTTCCCAGGGCATGGCGTTTGTCGATGGATTTATTGCCGCCCCCCTGCTGAGCCCTTTCGGTGAGGGCAGCAAGACGGTTCAACTCACTCTTATGCGTGATCTGGTCGGACATGCTGAACCCCCTTTCATTTTTTATTCCAATAAGGGTAATCTGAATATCCGATCGTCGCGAAACTAATCGATGACGATTAAAACATCGCCACCCTGGACCGCATCGCCTTCGCTGCAATTCACGGATTTAATCGTACCGGCGGCCGTTGAGACAATCGGCATTTCCATTTTCATTGCTTCGAGAACCAAGACTTCCTGATCTTCTATCACGGTATCACCAGGATTGACTTTTACTTCGCAGATTTTACCGGGCATGGGTGCGTTGATATCTGTCATTAAATGAACCTCCTGTTAAAAAATGAACATTCCCAAAAGTTATGACGCTCGGGTTCGGGTTGGTTTGTTTGAATGCCTATACTGTATACATAAAACCAAAGTCAATACAAAGTCCCGCCAACATATTATGCGGCCGATAAATTTGCCAGTATGATTATGGATACGAACTTGTGTTAAAAAGCAAGCAATTCCCCCCACGGGGGTTAACAACCATATCTGTGTTTAGCACTGCAAAGACTTCTTGACAATAGTTTCTTGTATACAGTATACAAATGACACTGAGCAGCGTTGGCCCACCACAGACATGCAACCCCGAATTCACTATACCCTGGTTCGTTATCAAGGAGAGACATATGGACTTTTTAAAAACCATCACAGTTCTATCTTTGGAACAGGCAACCGTGGTTCCTTATCTAACCTATCGACTTGCTCAGGACGGGATGGAAATTATACGTCTTGAGCACCCTGTCTATGGAGACCCAAACAGGATGATCGGAGAGAATGTGCTAGGCGAAAAGCGGATGAATGCCTACTATCTCTGTATCAACGCAGGCAAGAAAGCATTAACCCTGAATCTAGCAGAACCCGAAGGTCAGGATCTTTTCGATCAACTGATTCAGACATTGGATGTGGATGTTTTTATCACCAATCAATTACCAAAGAATTATCATAAACTGGGTATAGATTTTGAGCGACTCAAGGGTGTCAAGAAGGATATTATCTGGCTGGGTGTCACAGGCTTTGGACCGGACAGCAATGAAGGCGCTTACGATCCGATTTTACAGGCCAGATCCGGCTTGATGGATCTCACCGGCGAACCAGATGATGATCCCCAGGTGCTGGGCATACCACTACCGGACATGGGCACAAGTGAGCATGCCTACGGGCTACTCATGAAGGCGCTCCTTAAAAGACAATTCACGGGCGAGGGGAGTCGTATTGATCTATCCATGTTCGAATCTTCTGTTTCGTGGTTGACTGTCCCAATTACCTTGACGTCCAGTTTTGGCAAGCAGATTACCCGCAGAGGTAACACCCATGAATTCTTTTGCCCCGTATCTGTTTATCAGACCAAGAATGGCTACATATATATGGCCGTCGGTAACGATAGACAGTGGAAAGCGCTGGTGTCCCAGTCTGTCTTCAATTCCCTGGATAGACCCGAATATGAGAAAAATGCCGGAAGGATACAGGATGTGGACAATTTGAATAATTCCCTGAATGCCATTACCAAAGAATTAAGTTCCGAGGATCTAATTGAACTCCTGCAGTCTATAACCGTTCCGGTCAGCAAGATCAAATCAATGGCAGATGTCATTCAAGATCCTTTGGTTAAAAAACGATTGCTCTCGGCTAAAGACCCCATTACGTCCCAAAAGATTACCCTGGCCCCACCACCCATTATGAATTCTTTTATAGAAGATCGGGGTGGTGAACTCACCTTTCCCCCCCGTTTTGGTGAACACAATAATGAATTGTATGGGCAAAAGCTCGGTTACGATACAGACGCACTTGAAGATCTTAAGAAAAGAGGGGTTATATAAATATTTAGGTTTCTGATAAAAAGGTTGGGAGCAAACGACTTATACCGCTTGTCATAATAATGTTCCGAAAATAGGATCGCGGCATAAGGGTTTGTAGCAGGAAAACGGTCCTCAATCGGAACGTTTTTCTGACAACCCCTATATAACTTCACGAGACCGGAAACATCGCAGGATAAGATCATGGGTTCCAAAAAAAAAGCAACGATGGGCAATGGCTTGGAAGATCTTGTTAAAATCGGTGAACGTAAATCACTGGGCCAGCATGTTTTCGAGAATCTGAAGAATGCCATCATCAAAGGTGATATACTGCCTGGCAGCAGACTCATAGAAAGCCGTCTGGCAGAGACACTTGGCATCAGTCGGACCCCTGTGAGAGAAGCCATGCACAAGTTGGAGCGCGAAGGCTACCTTCGCAAACTTCCCCAGGGCGGTTTCAGCTTGCTCGGACTCAGCCGGGATCAGGTGGAGGAGACTTTCGGAATTCGAGGCGCCCTGGAAAGCTATGCCGCACGATTGGCGGCCGAAAAACATCAACCATCAGATCTCGAACCACTGGAACAGAAAATCAGGATCTATCAGAAACACCTGGATAGTAAAGATCTTGATGCGCTTACGGATATCAATACGGAATTCCATGATCTATTGTATGCCCTGAGTAAAAGCCCCAAACTGATTAAAATGATTAATAATCTGCAAGATCAAATATATCGATTCCGGCAACTGATTCTAAAAGATGAAAAATTGGCTATCATGAGCAATAACGACCATAAAGATATGTTGGCGCTTATCAGACAAAGGGATGCAGAAGGTGTTGAGCAGCTTGTCAGGGAGCATTTGGCCCGTGGACAGAAAGCGGTACTGGAATCGTATGATGACATCAGATAGATAGGCTGTTAGGCTATTAGGCTGTTAGACTGTTAGGCTGTAGGCTGCTAATAGCCTAACAGTCTACAGTCTAAACAACCTGAGCGAAAGGCTGTTAGCTGCTAATAGCCTAACAGCCTACAGCCTAATCAACCTGAACTAAAGGCTGTTAGCTGCTAAACGCCTAACAGCCTAACAGCCTACAGCCTAATCAACCTGAACGAAAGGCCGTTAGCAGCTAATAGCCTAACAGCCTACAGCCTAATCAACCTATTTTTAAAAGGAACCTCATATGCGTGAAAGAAAAATAAAAATACTTATTGCAAAACCGGGTCTGGATGGCCATGACCGGGGTGCAAAGATTGTTGCCCTGGCACTCCGTGATGCCGGTATGGAGGTGGTTTATACCGGGCTCCATCAACATGTCGAACAGATCGTAAGAACAGCTATTCAGGAAGCCGTTGATGTAATAGGTCTGAGTATCATGTCGGGTGCTCATCTCAGTATTTGCGAAAAACTTCTGGGGCTGATGACAAAAGAAGACATTGCAGACATCCGCGTTGTAGTGGGTGGGGTGATACCTGCTCAAGACATTCCCAAGCTAGAAAAGATGGGTGTTCAGGGTGTATATCCAGGTGGAACACCTTTTGATGTCATGATTGAAGGAATTCGGGAAATTAACGATAGGCCATAGGCTGTTAGGCTGTAGACTATTAGGCGTTTAGCAGCTAACAGCCTACAGTCTAATCAGCTACAGCCGAATATATTAATGCAGGAGAAAACATGGGCGTTGCTAAATATACCAAAGATGAAAAAGGTGCCATAAAAGACGTTGAGTATCAATCGGGAATTAAAATCAAACCGGTCTATACACCGGATGATCTTGCGGCGGTTGGTTTTGATTATGACAAAGACCTGGGGGATCCCGGAGAATACCCCTTTACAAGGAGTTTGCACCCCCAGGGTTATCGAAGCAGGGCCTGGACCACACGTCAGTATACCGGTTTTGGCACACCCGAGGAGACCAATAAGCGATTTAAGTATATGATCTCACACGGTCAGACAGGCTTGAACGTTGCCTTTGATCTACCGACACAGATGGGACTCGATTCCAACAGCCCCCAAGCAGAAGGAGAAGTCGGTCGTGTGGGTATGGCTGTGGATTCGCTGCGGGATTTTGAAATCGCTTTTGATGGTATTCCTCTTGACCGGATCGGCACAGGGCTCACCATCAACGCCATTGCATGTATCATGCTTGCCATGTATCAGGCCCTGGCTGAGAAAAGCGGTTACGCTATCGATCGTATCAGTGCCACTCCCCAAAATGATATCTTAAAAGAGATGATCGGTCGTGGTGCGTGGATATTCCCGGTTGAGCATGCTGTTCGTCTGGTGGGTGACAGTATTGAATACAGTATGAAAAATTTGCCCCGGTGTAACCCGGTCAGCATTTGTGGTTATCATATCCGTGAATCAGGAGCTACACCTTCCCAGGAAATTGCCTGTGCTTTTGAAATTGCCAAATCTTACATTGAAAACGTAAGCACGAGAGGCATTCCTGTAGAAGACTTTGTGGGACGTTTTTCCTTTAACCTGAATGTTTTTGGAAATCTGTGGGAACAGATAGGAAAATTCAGAGCAGCCAGGAAGCTCTGGGCCAGGATGTTGAGAAATGAATACCATATTCAGGACAAAAAGAAACTTTTTCTACGGGGCCTTTTTGGTGGCGGCGGCAGCGGACTCACCAAAGAGCAGCCTGAAAACAATATCATGAGGGGTGCCTTTTATGCACTCGGTGCCGCCCTCAGTGGTGCCCAGACCACGGCGCTTTGCTCATTTGATGAAGCATACACCATCCCGACACCCAGAGCAGCCCTGCTGTCCCTCAGAACACTCGAGATCATCATGGATGAGGTGGGGCTCAGGGATACAGTTGACCCATTGGCCGGATCCTATTTTATTGAAACCCTCACCAAGGAAATGGAAAACAAGATATTGGAGGAGATGACCGCCATTCAAAAAGTGGGCGGGATGATTCCGGCCGTATCATCAGGATATATCCAAAGAAAAGTGACCCGGCAAGCCTATGAATATGAAAAGGGGCTGCAAAGTGGGGAGTTTACCAAAGTTGGTTTGAATAAATATACCGACGGTGAAGAATCCGGGCCCGATGTTGCGCTTCACGAGCATAACGAGGTCTGGGTCGAAAAACAAATCAACCGTTTGCAGGAATTGAAGGGTTCTCGCAACAACCAGGCCGTGAAACGCACGCTACAGGCACTCGAAAAGGGAACCCGGCAGGGAAAGAATGTCATGCCCTTGCTGGTGGACTGCTGCCGGGAATATGCCACCGTTGAGGAAATGACCTCAGTGCTTCGTGATGTGTTCGGGGAGTGGCAGGAGCCGGCTATCTTTTAACCTAACTAAAGCATACCCCTGTTTTATTCACATTGATGAGATTTGGAATACTGGAATATTGGAATACTGGAACAATGGGTTAAAAAAGATATGGGCCGAAAGTGGGGTGTCTTTATTTATCGTTAAAGCGATCTTCCCATTGTTTATTGGATTGTTTTTTTTGAAGAGATGCAATCAGTTTAAGTAGTGTGTTTTCAAGTTTATAATGCAGTTGGTCTAACCGTTCATAATCGTTTTCAGATATTTGATCTGCTTGCCTACAGCTGATATAGCATGAATGAAATTCTCCACATGAGCCAAGTGCTATATTTAGAAAGTTAAGATACTCTTTCAGGCTGCGACGACAATAGCCTTCTGAAATGTTCCTTGAAATGCTGTGAGCGGCATCGATACTGTTTGAAGCAACTTTTTTCAGTTCAAATGGGAAGTTAATAAATGTCTTACAGGCCAGGACATATAGGGCGATGGCATCTTGCCAAACCCTGAGCTTTTCAAAACCACGGTTGACGTTTATTCTATCCATGCCGGGTTTATCTCATGAATCATGTTTTTTAACAATGAAATGTAATACAGTCCCAATATTCCAGTATTCCATCTTTCCACCATTCCAATAGTGGACCAAGTGAACGAGTTTCAACAGGAGACCATCGTGAAGAAAAATACCTTTCGTCTGGGTTGTGATATTGGTGGCACCTTTACTGATTTTGTACTGGTGAATGACCAGACCGGTGAATTTCAGACCCACAAGTGTCTTACAACCCCTGCTGATCCATCCGAAGCCGTTGCAGAGGGTGTGGGTCAACTTGAAATAAACACACCCGGGTTTATGGCCTTAACAGACGAATTCATCCATGGGACGACCCTGGTGATCAACGCCATCATTGAAAGAAAAGGCGCCAAAACCGGTCTTATCACCACACAGGGTTTCAGGGATGTCCTGGAACTGGGACGTGAACTCCGTTATGATGCCTATGATATTTTTGCAGAATATCCTGAACCCCTGGTACCCCGCTTTTTGAGAAAAGAGATTGCCGAACGTGTGGCCAGCGACGGCAGGATTCTTTTACCCATCCAATTGGAGGATATCGCCACCATTCTCAAAGAGTTGCAGGACATGCAGATCGAATCTCTGGCAATCTGTCTTCTCAATTCTTATGAAAACCCGATTCACGAAAAACAAGTCAAACAAGAGATTGAAAGACTCGCTCCTGAACTTTCACTTTCCACGTCCTTTGAAGTGTTGCCACAGATTCGTGAATATGAACGGTCCTGTACCACCGTCACCAACGCATACGTAAAACCCATAACATCCAAATATCTTGAAAAGCTTTCTTCACGACTCAAGGGGCTCGGATTCAACGGTAAACTCTTTATCATGCTGTCAAGCGGTGGCATTACCTCCATTGAAACAGCCCGCAAGTTTCCGGTACGCATCATTGAATCAGGTCCCACCGCTGCGGTTATTGCATCCCAGCACTATGGTAATATGTTCCAGATCAAAGATATGTTCTGTTTTGATATGGGGGGCACCACAGCAAAGTCCTGTCTGATACAGAAAGGCCAGGCTGGTATGGTTTCAACATTCGAAGTAGGCAGGGTTCAACGATTTAAAAAAGGTAGCGGTCTGCCCATTCAGGTACCGGTTGTTGATCTCATGGAAATCGGTGCTGGTGGTGGCAGTATGGCAAAGATCAGTAAAATGGGGCTACTGCAGGTGGGACCGGAGAGTGCCGGTGCAGATCCCGGACCGGTCTGTTATGGTAAAGGTGGCAGCCATCCGACCGTCACTGATGCCGATCTGGTGCTGGGATATCTTGACCCGCAATATTTTCTGGGTGGCAGCATGCGTTTGGACAAAAATGCTGCTGAGCTGGCAATTTTGAATAATATTGCAGAACCCCTGGGCTGCTCTCATGTGGAGGCCGCTTTTGGTATCCATGACCTGATTAATGAAACCATGGCAGCTGCTGCCAAAACGCACATTGCTGAAAAAGGAGGTAACCCGAATATCGTTACCATATCCGCATTTGGAGGCGCAGGCCCTGT
>RCNC010000933.1_pt1 | contig 26544 bp, 23 predicted proteins | sample 2041301 | NCBI WGS metagenome assembly RCNC01 (sample SAMN09708231, study PRJNA481090) | Marine sediment metagenome, whole genome shotgun sequencing project. | biome: marine sediment; feature: ocean; material: sediment; isolation source: Sewage treatment plant 13A marine sediment (STP13A) ... | reverse complement strand
TAAAAAAAGAGTTGCGTCTTATATCGAATGATTTGGATATTACTGATTTAATCCGGACCCCTGAAATTACCATGTTTGCCTCTGCAGTCTCCGCAAGATCGGTTGTAAGAAAGTATCTTTTCGCTCTTCAAAGGGATCTGGGCAGTGAAAAAGGAGTTGTATTCGAGGGTAGAGATATGGGGACTGTTGTCTTTCCTGATGCTGATAAAAAATTTTTCCTGGATGCATCCCACAAAAACAGGGCGTTAAGACGCTACAGGGAAATGGAACAGGAAACCTCTCAAACTTTAGAAGATGTTGAAAGAGATATGAAACAAAGGGATGAAAACGACAGCAGCAGAGAACTTGCGCCCCTGAAGCCTGCTAAAGATGCAGAAATTATTGATTCCACCGATATTTCAGCTGAAGAGGTCGTTAAAATGATGGTGTCTTATATAGAGGCCGGGAGGCTATGAGGTAAAGAGGCTGAGAGGCTGAGAAGCGGGAAGGCTATGAGGCTTAAAGGTTTGGAGGAAAAACCGGAAAATAGGGATCGAATTTTGATGATTGTCGATTTAAAAAAAATGTTTTGCTCCATTTGTTTAAAAAAAATGAAATTAATCGTTGTTTTTTTAAAATCAGTCTGATAATAGTATCAAGTTATGCTATCTGAGCAAATAGCAATAAAAAATAGGCAAGGGGGATTTTTTTTAATATGAACGATTTAGGTAAAAACGAAGAAACTAAACAATTAAACCAGGATGATTTGCCGGAGACTTCAGATATCAGCAAGCCGGATGATGAAGTTATGCCGGAAGTTGTAGTTAAACCGGATGCTGAGGTTAAACAGGAGAGTGAAGAATTAAAAGATGATGCGCCGGAAGATAAACAATCAGCTGACGATGTTTCCGAACCTGATGAAAGCATGGAAAGCATGATGGATTTGTATGAGGAAAGCTTTAAGCGCTTTACTGAAGGTGAAGTTGTAACAGGCAGAATAATTTCAATCGACAAAGAATTTGTTCTTGTAGATATCGGGTACAAATCAGAAGGGCAGATCCGGATTTCCGAGTTTAAAGATGAAGAGGGAAATATAAACGTCGTTTTGGGTGACACTACAGAAGTAATGGTTGAATGGTGGGACGAAGAAGAAGAACGAGTTGTTCTTTCCAAAGAAAAAGCCGAGAATATCAAGGTATGGGAAGATATTAAAAAATTATACGATGAAGAAGGAACTGTCGAAGGTGTTATTTTAAATCGTGTCAGGGGCGGTTTTTCTGTAGATATAGGCGTTCAGGCATTTTTGCCTGGTTCACAGGCTGATTTACGTCCTGTGCGAAACCTGGATGAGTTAGTGGGGAAAAAATATACTTTCAAAATTTTAAAATATAATAGAAAACGCAGCAATATCGTATTATCAAGAAGGGCTATACTCGAACATGATCGTGAATCCAAAAGAGTGGAAACTCTAACTTCCATCCACGAGGGAAAAGTCGTTGAGGGTGTTGTAAAAAATATTACGGAATATGGTGTTTTTATCGACCTTGGCGGTATTGACGGACTGCTTCATATTACTGATATTTCGTGGGGACGCGTTAAGCATCCCTCGGAACTATTTTCAGTTGGTGATGAAATAACAGTCAAAATCCTTAATTTGGATATTGAAAAGGAAAGAGTTTCACTTGGAATGAAACAGCTTACCGAGGATCCCTGGTCAATTGCAATTGAAAAATATCCTTTGGGAGAGCGCTTAACCGGAAAGGTTGTCAGCCTGACCGATTATGGAGCTTTTATTGAATTGGAAGAGGGCATCGAGGGGCTGATTCATGTTTCCGAAATGTCATGGACTCGAAAGATACGTCATCCATCCAAGATTGTTTCCGTGGGTGATGAAGTCGAAGCTGTGGTGCTCGATATCAAACCTGAAAACAGGCGCATATCGCTGGGTATGAAGCAGGTTGTTCCTAATCCGTGGGATGTAATCAGTGAAAAATACCCTGTGGGGACTACTATTGAAGGTAAAATCAAGAATATTACTGATTTCGGACTTTTCGTAGGTATAGATGAAGGTATCGACGGCCTTGTCCACATTTCAGATATTTCATGGACGAAAAGGATAAAACATCCGTCTGAAATATACAAAAAAGGGGAAGTGCTTCAGGCTATCGTTCTGGATATTGAAAAGGAAAACAAAAGGTTTTCCCTTGGCATTAAGCATATGCAGCCGGATCCATGGCAGACTGTCCCACAGCGTTATGAAGTTGGGAAAGAGATTACCGGCACGGTAACAAATCTTACTGATTTCGGGGTTTTCGTGGAACTGGAAGAGGGGATAGAAGGACTTGTTCATGTTTCTGAAATCAGTAAGGAAAAAATCAAAACTCCGGTAGGCAAATATAACATCGGCGAAGTTATTACCGCCAAAGTTATGAACATTAACACGGAAGAAAGAAGGATTGGTCTTTCAATAAAGCGGCTTGAGATCGAAGATGAACAGAACCTTTTGAGTGAATATGTAAACACCATGAGACCTGCTACTTCATCTTTTGGAGAAATACTTCGAGAGAATCTCCAGGAAAAGCTGAATGATGAGTGACCCCACAACTCTACATTTATAGCTACACAATATTAAGTTATATGGCTCTTCTCCAAACTAATTGGAGAAGAGGATTCAAGGGTTCAAGTGAATGAAAACAGCTTGATACAGATGACATAAACACTTGCGTTTTCTCTACCCTTTTACTCCTTAATATTTTCAAAGTATGTTTATATAAAAAGACGGTCCTAAGAGTCAGGGACTTTTCTGTATGCATTTGTTTTCGGTCATTTTTACTTGACCGGGCATAGCCGAAGGCGAAGTTTGGACCCCTTGAATTCTGGAACCCTGATCAATCGATCAACTCTTTGGGAGATGATCCAATTATGTTTTCCCGCAGGCACCCTTACCTTTTTTTCATCTTAGTTTTTTCATCAATATCTGCATCTGCCGTCGCAATTATAGTAATCTCACTTATGTTTGTAGTGGGCACAAGAGGCTCCGGTTATGATGATCTTAAGGCAGGTGGTGAAAAAGTCGGCATCATCGAAATAAAAGGGGTTATTGCCGATTCCAAGGATGTAATTTATCATATTAAACGTTTCCGTGAAGACAAATCAATCAGGGCGATTGTACTCAGGATAGATTCTCCAGGTGGCGGCGTGGGGCCTTCGCAGGAGATTTTCAGGGAGATCAGAAAAACCGTTAAATTAAAAAAAGTTGTTGCTTCAATGGGTGCAGTGGCAGCTTCGGGTGGATATTATATTGCCGCAGGGACAGACGGAATTGTTGCCAATCCGGGTACCATAACCGGCAGTATCGGTGTTATTATGGGTTTTACGAATTTTCAGCAGCTGTTTCGTAAAATCGGATTGGTCCCGGTTGTGGTGAAAAGCGTTGAATACAAGGACATGGGATCACCTGTTAGAGATATGACTGACGATGAAAGAAAAATTCTTCAGGATTTGTCGGTTAATATTCACAGGCAGTTTGTCGAGGCGATATCCGAGGGAAGAAAGATGGAACTGTCAAAAGTGGAATCTATTGCTGACGGGCGCATCTTTTCAGGAGAGCAGGCTAAAGAAATGCGCCTTGTAGATCGTCTCGGAAACCTGGAAGATGCAATAGAGTGGGCCGGCAAAATGGCCGGAATAAAAGGGAAAATATCATATGTTTATGCCCCTGAGAAAAAGGCATCCCTTCTGAAATATGTTATAGAATCATCTGTGAAAGAACTTGCAGATCGCACCTTAAAAACGGATCTGTATGCGGGATACCTGTACATCCCGTAACCCACAATTCATAGTATTACTCAAATATACTCACATCCCCCATCCCTTTTCGTAATATTTCGGGATAGTCGTTTATCAGCGAAATAACACTTGATGGTTCCCCTGAAACAGGACCTCCATCAATTACAATGTCTATTCTGGACGAAAAATAATCGAGGATAAAGGAAGGGTGGTGAAACAGGGTGCCATCAGGCATTGTTGCACTTGTAGTAATAATCGGATTTCCCAGCTCTTCCACCAGGGCTTGGCAAATAGTATTATCCGGCACTCGTATTCCAGCTTCTTTTCGCTTTGTCAGCATTATTTTAGGGACAAGTTTTGAACCTTCCAGAACGAACGTGTAAGGGCCGGGCAGGAGCCGTTTCATGGTTTTGTACGCATAATTTGAAACTTTTGCATAATGGCTGATGTTTTTAAGCCCGGAACAGATAAAACTAAAAGGTTTGTTTTTGTTGCGCTGCTTTAGCTGGTAAATTTTTTCAATTGCCTTTTTATTCATGATATCGCAGCCCATTCCGTAGTATGTATCGGTCGGATAGGCGACGATTCCACCCTTTTTAAGGACATCAACAACCTTTATGATAAGCCGCTTTTGCGGGTTTGTATTATTAATTTTGATAAGCATGGCTATAATTTTATTAAAAAAGAAAGACATCATTTATTATGTATGCCGCTTTATTGTCAAGTGATCAAATAAAGGATTGCTAAAAACCCGAGATTTTGCTATTGGGTTCGCTCAAAAACGATGAATTCGTAAAAAGCTTTTAAAAACCGCCGGATGGCATCGTTCCAAGGCTCATATACAAGGCGTAGCGGTTTTTCGACTATACATATAGTATGCCGAGCCCCAGATAAACTACTACAACGCAGTAGATGTGATTTTTTGAGACGGCATCAAAATTTAAAAACGGAGGAAACCGATGACAAAAATACCACCCGAAGAAGCATATTCCTTTGATGATGTTTTGCTGCTCCCAAACTATTCAGATGTATTGCCTAAAGATGTTGATACCAGTACAATGTTGACTAAAAACATTGCTTTGAACATTCCCCTGGTAAGCGCTGCAATGGATACTGTAACAGAATCGCAAAGTGCCATAAGCATGGCACGTGAAGGGGGTATGGGTTTTATACACAGGAATATGAGTATCGAAAGCCAGGTTGTTGAGGTTGGTAAGGTTAAAAAATCTGAAAGCGGTATGATAATTGATCCGGTTACAATAACTCCTGATCGGCCCGTTGATGAAGTGATGAAACTTATGTCTGAGTATAGGATTTCAGGAGTGCCTGTTACTGTGGGAAATAAACTCGTGGGTATTGTTACAAACAGGGATTTGAGATTTGAGACGAATATGGGGAAACAGATATCTGAAGTTATGACCAAAGAAAACCTGATAACCGTTTCGGAAGGGATAGGGCTGGAAGATTCCAAGAAGCTTTTGCATGAGCACAGAATTGAAAAGCTCCTTGTTGTTGATAAAAAGGGATTGCTAAAGGGCATGATAACAATAAAGGATATTGAAAAGATAAAAAAATATCCCAATGCCTGCAAAGATACAATGGGCAGACTCAGGGCAGGTGCGGCTATAGGTGTGGGCCCTGACATGGAAGAGAGGGCCGACGCACTTTTGGCGGCAGGTGCCGATGTTTTACTGATAGATACCTCCCATGGACACACGGCTAATGTTATTAACGCTGTAAAAATATTAAAAGGCAATTTTAAAAATATTGAACTGATAGCCGGCAATGTCGGTACTGCAAAAGGTGCTGAGGGCCTTGTTAATGCCGGAGTAGACGGAGTGAAGATAGGAATAGGGCCTGGGTCTATATGTACAACCCGTATTATTGCAGGTATAGGTGTACCCCAGATGACGGCTATAATGAACTGCAGGTCGATATCGAGCAAAACCGGCGTGCCGCTCATTGCTGACGGCGGAATAAAATTTTCAGGTGATATTACAAAGGCAATAGGCGCCGGGGCGCATGCAATAATGATAGGAGGGCTTTTTGCCGGTACAGAGGAAAGTCCTGGTGAACTAGTCATTTTTCAGGGGCGAAGTTACAAGATGTACCGGGGTATGGGGTCACTTGAAGCCATGAAAAAGGGAAGCAGGGACAGGTATTACCAAAGTGAGCAGGGTGAAGCAGACAAACTTGTTCCCGAAGGTATTGTCGGGCGTGTTCCGTACAGAGGTACTCTTGCCGATAATATTTATCAGCTTATAGGGGGGCTGAAGGCAGGAATGGGGTATGTGGGATGTAGAACTCTGGAAGAATTAAAGGAAAAAGCCCGGTTTATCAAGATAAGTGCGGCAGGGATGCGTGAAAGCCATGTTCATGACGTGATTATTACAAAAGAGGCTCCGAATTATCGTCTGGATTGAGAGAACTCAGAGTTTATAGCTCATAGCTAACAGCTGATAGCTCATAGGTATATTGAGACCCTTTCAATAGGCTCATAGTACCTCCTCAAAAACCATTTCTACTGAATCATTTTACGGGATCAGGTCTTCTTTCTGCCTCGAGTGAATCTTCAATTTTACTAAGTATACGGTGGGCTGATTGCGCTCCCAGTTCAAGTGCTCTTTCAGCATGTTTTTGAGCAGTTTTATAATTTTTCATTCGATAATGCAAATCCGCCATATTGAGAAAACTTGATGGTGCTTCTGGCAAAGCCATAGCAACTTTGTTGAAATATTCCAGCGCAATATTGAAATCATTCTTTTCCGATGCAGCCAGACCAGCTTTAAAATACTCGTCGACAGAACCGTATTCGCGCGGAACTTGTGGGTTTTCTGTTTGCGGCGATGTAGCTTGAAGAGGTGTTTCAGATGCAAACTCATCTCCGGCAGGTGGTTGTGTTGTGACTGCTGGTTCTACTAAATCCTGAGCCTGCTTCAAGCTGGTTTTACCATGTGCGATAGCTTCCTTCGGTTTTTCGTACGGTAGTTCCGACTGGGCTCCGATTATATGGTCCGGCTTAGCCTTGCCGGTTTCAATCGGGGCTTCTTCTGCCGGCGTTTTTCCATCTTTCTTAGCAGGTGATGCTATTGAACCAGTCACAATTTTTGATTTAATTTTTGTCAGTATAGATTGAGCGGAATGTAAGCCCAGATTTAAGCTCTTTTCAGCATGTTTGCGGGCCGTCTTATAATCCTCAAGTTGGTACTGCAAAATAGCCAGATTACAAAAACCGGCCGCGTTATCGGGAAGAATCTCAACAGCCTTGCTGAAATGTTCAACAGCCTTGTGATAATCTTTCTGCTCGGTGGCTTCAACCCCGAGGGTCATGTATTTCCTGGCATCATCGTCTTTTGAAACAGCCTTTTCTATAGATGCGGGTGTTTTATTATCTCTTGAATCGGCTGCTTCGGCCAAAGCAACCGGTTCAATAGACTCGACATCCGGCATTTCCACTATAGTTTCCGGTTCAGACTCATCTTCCACCGCTTTTTTATCAGGTTCTGCATCAGCGTGAGATTCCGGCACTTCAGGTTCCTCTTCGGTGTCTTCAATAGCTTCGGCAGGTTTTTCTCGTTCCTTAAGTCCCATAGACTTTGTAGAAGGAGAGGGTGCTGATTCTTCAGCCAATTTAGCATCGATCTTTTCCAAAATCGGTTTTAACGTATAATCCCCTAAATCAAACGCTTTTTCAGCATATTTACGAGCCTGCGGGTATTGCCCCAAAGAGTAGTGTATTGTTGCCAGGTGGATATAACTTGGGATTCCATTCGGTAACAGCTCAACTACTTCATTGAAATGCCAGATCGCCTTGTGAAATTCTTTCTTTTCCAAAGCTGCTACCCCCAGTCTAAAGCTATCGTTAACAACAGCATCTTTTTCTTTAAGGGATGCATCAACGGTTAAATCTGATTGATTTTGTTTTTCTGCTTCCAAAAAATCGTCAAGAGTAGCAGCTGCAGACTCGATAAAAAAGGTCTCGCTTTCATTTTTTTTAGCAACCAGAGGAGTTTTGGTTTTGTCAACCTCAGCAGCTGGTTCAAACTCTGCAGGAGATTTCAAAGGAGCAACCATAACCGGTTTTATCTTTTCCAGAATTTTGGTAGCAGAAAGCGAGCCTAATTCAATCGCCTTTTCAGCACACATGTATGCAGTTTCATACTCCTTGAGCCTGTAGTTTAAAACAGCTAAATTAAAAAAACCGGCCGGGTTATCGGGAAGAATTTCAACAGCCTTGGTGAAATGTTCGACAGCCTTGTTATAATCTTTCTGTTCGGCGGCTTTAACCCCGAGAGTCATGTACTTCCTGGCATCCGCTTTTATTTGGTCAATTATTTCATTATCATCTTTAAGAACGGCACCGTCTACAGAACCTGGTGTTGTATTCTCCGTTGAATCGGCTGCTTCGTTTAAAGCAGCCAGTTCAATAAATATTGTATCTTCTAAATCTTCAGTTCCTTCGTTATAACCTGTTCCCCGGGCTATCAGATCTTTAGCGATTTCTTCTCCGCTTTTTTCGATAGATGACAGGCCGGCATCCGGTGCAAGCGCCGCATTAATTTTATCTAAAACCAAAGTTGCAGAGTCTTCACCTAATTCCAGCGCCTGAGCAGCATACTTTCTTGCAGTCTCATATTCTTTCTTAAGAAAATACAAATGGGCCAGGTTCAAAACAACCGTTCCGGCGGTGGGTAATATATCAACAACTTTCAAAAAATATTCAATGGCAATGTCATAATCTGCATTTTCTAAGGCATCCTGGCCAAGAACCATGTATTTTGGAACAGGATCATCTGCAAGGTAAGGTTTATCATCGACTTTGGCAGTAGATTCTTCTAAAAGGTTCTGTACAACAATATCGTCCAATCGGGCAGCTGCGGTTGAATCATCCGATTCAATAGGTTTGAGATCTTGCAGTTCCGCTGGAGTTTCAGGTTCACGCACTTCTTCATCTACCTGATTTGCCTTTTCGTTATCGGGCTTATCATTTTTTTCTTTTTCAGGTTTTTCTTTTTCAGGTTTTTCTCTTTCAGCAGTTATAAAAGCCTCATGGTCAGGTTGTTCCGCCGGTTTTTCTATGCTTGCATCCACAGCAGGATTGTCACTGTGCATTTCCTTGATAAAACCGGACGATTTTTCATGATTAATTTCGTCATGAAGATCAAATACAATATCCAAATCAGATGATTCATTTAAGGCCGGTGCTTCATCGGGGTGCTGGTCCTCTTCTGATGCTTCCTTGTGTTCATCCTGATCTTTAACTTCCGCTTCAGTGGGAACTTCACCAATAACAGGTTTTGCATCGTTGTCATATGCGGTTTTATCCGGGATGACAATTTCCATTTCCCTTGAGCCCGGTGCTGCCAGAAGAGCGAGTTGATTTTTCAGAGACCTTATTCTTTTAAAATCCTGCTGTTCACGTATCAGAGCTATTTTCTCACGGTCATGAGACAACTCCAACTGTTTGTAAAGGTGATCCCTATCAATCTTTAAGTCTTCGATATGTCGAGACAGCTGTAATTTATTTTCTTTGATTGTTTTAATTTGCTCTTTTAATGATTTGATATACGATTGGTTGAATTTGGCCACCTGCCTTTCAATAACTTCTTCTAAAAGGCTACGATCTATATCAGCATCTTTCGAATTTTGGGGTACATTGCCGACTTCATCGTGTCTTTCGGATATAGGCCCTTTGTTTGAGTACTCATCCGGTGTTTGGCAAACTACTTTAACAAAATTATCTCTGTTCCAATCCATATATTCTTTATAAGAAGAAGCTCTAAAGTACCATTGTTTTATAGATACCAGATGATCGATATGTAAAAGCAATTTGTCCATGGTTGCAAACATATCTTTGTTTCTGTTCATTTCTATAAAAAGTATATATTGCCCATCTATATTTGGATCCGGCTTTGGATCCGGCTTTGGATCCGGTGCAACTTCGACGTCTAATAAATCGAAGTTTTTTTGCACAATATAACTCATCAACTTGTTAGCGGCATCCCTTTGTTTCACCAATAAAGAAAACACCGCAAAGTCTTTTTCATCTCCAAATTTTGGTTTAAATGCATCTACCAATATTTTATTTATAACAAGGCCATAAAATGAGCCCTTTGGCAGATCATCTTCCATGTGTCTGTTCATTATTAAATCCCATGATCATCTAAACTTTATGATTATATTAAATATAGGTAACTACTCACGTAGTTAGCCCGAAGCTGTTTAGACTAAAGGCTGAAGGGGGCAGAAGAACAAGATTGCCGTATTTTGGCGGAATGTGATTTTTGCACCAAACATGGCTTCAAAATTCGCTTTTTCCTAACAGCCTTCAGTCTTTACCCTATCCAGCTAGATAGTTATAAATACAGTATTTTTATTACAATGTCAAGGGATTATAGACGGTTATCAACATCATATCGACAAAGTATGGGCGATGTCTGCTTGATTGAAAGTTGTTTTGCAATATCGACCATTAAATTGATGATTTTTGTTGGCGCCGAAAAGATTGGTCATTGGGGTGTGGTGAAAGACGGCGAACCCTGCTATAGCACAGGTTAAGATTTATTATCCGGGTGCCTGATTTTCTTGTAATAGGATTTCGACTGATAAATAGCTGCCAGAGGATTATGACCTGTGACGCGATCTTTTACAGCCAGCACTGTGGTGGGAATATCCGTAAATTGTAAAAACAGGGAATCATGTCCCACACACAATCCCAGCAGGATATTAAAATCAACCTGTTCATGGGTCAGGGCCTTTGCCTGGAATATGGGGTTGCACATAGCCTCGTCCGTTCCTTTGTAGATCTTTTCATCATCTGAAATACCAAGGATATCTTTTGAGCTGTTGCCGGCTTTACAGCACATGGAGACCACTTCAAACCCATACCCTGTAAGAATTTCTTCAACAATTTTTGCTTCCATTGTTAATCCTATGCAAAAGGCAAGGCCGATGCGTTTGTACTCCATTTTCAATGCAAATTCACAGGTTTCAACGATCCGTGTTTTGGTCGGCTGCATAATATAGGGCTGCTGATCCCGGTTGGCATAGCATTCTGCTTCCTGCAAAGACGCCTTATAAGCAAAGTTATTGATTTCTTCGGCTTCATACTCTTTATTGGCCTCTGCTAAAACATCTTTTTGTGTCAATGTGGGACACCCTTTATGGCCTTTGCCTTTATCTGAAAAACAGATTCTTTGGGGAATATCCACTGCACAGGATGCACAGGAAGGAGAAATCTTCTTTTTTTCATCTTTCATCTTTTTCTCCAGCTTTAAATTATTGCCTTTGTCCACAATCTGTAAATATACTTTTGGTTCTATACATCTGGCGATAATATGATGAGCCTACTCGGCGCATCTATTCTTGATTTATATTGTTAAAATAGCTTATATTGCATTTATCTAATCTTGATGAATTCGTAAAAAGTCTCAATTCCGTCACTCCGGCGAAAGCCGGAGTCCAGAAGCTATTGAAATGACTGGATTCCGGCTTTCGACGGAATGACGAAAAGGGGTATTTTATGACTTTTTACGAAGCGATCAATCTTGGAAACTTTAAATCTGAAGCGCGTCACGAAACTCACTCATATTCTCAATATGGGTTGTAATAACTTCCTGATAAAATTCTTTTTATAAGTAAATCAGGAGGAGCTTGAAGTCAATAGGCAAGATGATTCGATATGGTAATGAACCTATTTTTCAAGACTACTATTAAAGAGGAGGGAATATGGTGAATCTTGAAATATTTGAAAAAATGGATGAGCAACAGCTGCGGTCTTATATCGAGTTTCTTCTCCGGAATTACAGGGTAATGGATGCCTTCTGGTTTATCTATGTGGCGGAACAATTCGATCAGCCCACCGCGGAACGAATTAATGAACAGGTCTGGAAACGTGTTCCCGCCATGGCGGCTGAAGATCTTTTAAAAAGATTTCACATTGACGAAAAAGGCTTAAAGGGATTTGTCCGGGCACTCCGGTATTTTCCGTGGTGTATCCTGGTGGGGTACGATATTGACGAAAAAGAAAACGAGGTGATCATTAACGTGCCTTCCTGCCCGACCCAGGAAGCGCGCCTGCGACGGGGACTGGATGAGTTTGTATGTAAGGATATGCATAAAGGTGAGTTCGAAAGTTTTGCCAAAGCCATCGACCACCGGATACAGGTTGAATGTCTGTTTGCACCCCCTGATCCACATCCTGACGATATGTTTTGCAAATGGCGCTTCACCTGCAAATAAATTTTCAACCATCAGAAATGATGAACTTGTTAAAAGCCTACTGTTGTCTGTTTTTATAATTTCCGCAAAGCCCGCCCCTGCAAAGGCAGGGAGCGGGAATCTATGCTTTTATCCACATTCCAAGCTTTTACACCATAATCTTATTTGTTTGATAAAATATTAAATAGGAAGGACATCCCTTATGTTGCATAGAATCAACGGATAAAAGTCGTCTTATCCTTAACATCCTTTCTGGGTGCTCGGGGAGGCTCCCCATCCGTGTTGCCGATGCAAACCAACCCCAGAGGCGTTTTTTCCGGAACAGCACCGAGGATCTCTCTCATGGGCTTTTTATCAAACATAGTAAACCAGAGGGAGCCAAGGCCAAGAGCGTATGCCGCAAGATGCATGTTCTGAATGGCCGCTGCGCAGGCGTGCTGATACCCAACTCCGCCTTCTTCCTGGAACATATCCAGTCCTGTCTTTTTGGGATCGCCTACCACAGCAACAATTACCGGGGCTGTTTTCAAAAAGTTCAACTGATACTTCTCAAGCCACTTCCACCCGCTTTTTTCGATAGCCCATTTCCGGCATCTATCGGCCTCGGAAAAGATCCTCTCCTTCATCTCCTTGTTGGTAACTACGACAAATTCCCAAGGCTGAGTATTCAAAGGCGAGGGAGCCCAGGTCGCTGCTTCCAGGATTTTTTCAATGACTTCTTCACTAATCGATTCCTGCAAGAAGTTGCGGCAACTCCGCCTTTCCTTAATAGCTTTAAAAATATCCATTTATCTACTCCTTTCGGTTTTTATGTATTCATAAAGAAAAGTATAACCAACTTGCAAAATATAAAACAACAAAATGATCAGAAACAATAAAATCTTTCCATTTTGCATCAAACCTATCTCTTTCTTCCTTTGTTTCAAATAATCTAGTTAAATTTATCTCGCAGTTAAGAGTACAATTTTTTGCATTCCGCCAGGAAAGAAGTTTTTGATGTTTATTTATCATCTGTCAAGAGTGTAGGCGCGACCCCTATGTTTTGCCCAGACTTCCTATGATTGCAAGAAGATTCACGATTGTATCCTACTTTTAGGTTAAGGTTTCAAGTCGGCTAACCTCTTTTTTCAAGCCTTGATATTTCTCAAGATAAAATTGATAAATGATGGGCAAAAGAAGCGGAAGTCGTATAAATGCATTTGAGCAAGGTAACATTAAGACAGTCACGGCAACAGAAGTTTTTAGTAAAATCGAATCTATGTAAAAGTCATGAATATTGGATTTCATGATTTATCAGCTCTTTCATCCAGATAACGGGAAAGTACATATAGGCCATCCGGTGTAAAAGATTTTATATCTTTTAATTTCATTATTTCTTCTATGGTGTAATAGTCACCACTTTCTACTTCCTCTTTCTGAAGTACAATTTTACCGTCATATATACAGCTGAAAACTCGCCCCCAGACCAGGCACTGACTATCCTGATGGAAAAAATCGAATCTTTTCAAAAGGGGAATATTTTTTGCTCCTATTTCTTCAGCCAGTTCTCTTTTGGCTGATTCTTCATATGTTTCACCCGCAAGAACAACGCCCCCTGTGGAGATGTCATAATAACCCGGATATACATCTTTGCTTTGCGTTCGTTTTTGCACGAAGATTTTATTGTGTGAATTGAAAACCAGTATGTAACATGCCCTGTGAGTAAGATTTTGTGAACGCATCACAGATCGGGGAAGAGAGTCTATAATATTATTCTTTTCATCAACAATCGCGACAATTTCATCCCCGACATTCATCTATTATATACTCTCAAACCGTTTTGTCTTTTTTATAAAACTATGCATAATTGGTAATAATGTGAAATGGATTACATAATATTTGTGATTTATATGTGATAATTACACAGACCAGATTATAAGTTATTCTCTTCAACCACTTGAATATCCAATATATATTTACACATCATCTTCTTGTGCATGGTATTTGCATATATAGCTTTTATATAAATAATAAATACTTCTGTGAAAAGCCAAATCCCGAGTAATCGGGGGACGGAAAACCATTGATGGATTCATCAATCAAGGAGGTGTGAAAAATATGTTAGAGAAGTTATCCTTCTATTCAGCCCTTATTTTTGTCTTCATAACCGGTATATTGGCTTTTATCCTGCTCCTGATAGGACAGAAATTGTGGGACCGGTATCTGAGAGCCCGTTATAGGCCTGCCGTAACATAATATGTGTGTGCTCGAACTCTCTTTAAAGGCGGATTCGTGCGTGTTTATTTAGTCATTCAGACAACCCTCGATCCCTCGAATCCTGGAACCCTATTCTCCAACTAAATTGGAGAAGAACCTTATATATTAAAATACCAATAGTCTCGGTTCTTTCCTGTCCTGCTAGTTTCCTTAACAGGAATAAATCGACATATCAACATATCAAAGAATGTCCCGCAACCCGTCCTGCAACCCACCTCCAATCCAAAAGCTGCCTTTAGAACATCGCTTTTAGCTTTTCTTTTTTCAAACCTCGGTCTTTGATAAGCCGGTTGATATGGTTGATGCGATCCTGGTTTTCAGGATGAGAGGAAAAATAATGACCAAAAATGCTGGGGTCCTTCTCTTTGCTGATCCTGGAAAAAAAATCTGTTGCCCCTCCCACGTGTCCATAAGTGCAATTCAACATTTCAAGACCGAATTCATCAGCCTTTGCCTCCTGTCTCCTCGAAAAACTCATTTCCGAAATGTTCAGGCCATGTCCCACCATGTTGCTTATAGAGCTGTCCTTTCCGAACAGAGCGACGGAAATGGTCATGAAGACAAGTGCCCGGCCCAGCCCTCTAAGATGGTCACGGTTGGCATAGTGGCCAATTTCGTGACCTAGAATATAGGCCAGTTCGTTTTCAGATGCCACCTTGTCCAGCAGACCGGTAAAAACGATAATATGTCCCCCTGGCATGGCCAGCGCATTAAGGGTGTCAGCCTTCTTGATGTGGATCTTAAAATCATAAGGGAGTTTGGCGCAGTCTTTCTGAATGGTATCCAGCAGGGCTTGCAGTTTGCGGTGTTTTTCCGGAAAGGCTGTTTCCTTTTCCGCCAGATTTCCGAATATGGCGGACATTTTCTTTTCGGTTTCCGGTGATATATGCGGTATGATCAGGTCGACAGCGAACCCAAGCAGAAAGTAGACCGCCACGGTAATGACCAGAAGGCCTCCGGACAGGACAAAAAAATCCTTCAGCGGTGATGTCGGGGTGACGTTGACATTGGTGTCCGGCTGCCGAGGGGAGTATTTCATGGTAGTCCCAAATTTTTTGGTTTAATCTTTCTTAACGACAACAGCAGTGCCGTAAGCAACTGCTTCCATACAGCCAACCCCTTTGCGGTGGGCATTTTTACCGATTGTGGCTGTTTCGATTCTTACGTTTACAATAATGGTGGCATTTCCCGCCATTTCTTTCATCCTTAAGATCGCTTCCCTGCGCGCGCGATCAGCAAGCGATTCATATGATTTTACGGTTCCGCCGAAGATATTTCTCAATTTTGCCAGCAGGCGTTTGAAATAGTCTACTGAAATTACAACGCTGCCATGGACCATGGTTGCGGATTGGATCTGGTCGCCGGAGTAGGGGATCTGCTTCATAGTGATGGCCGGCAGTCTTAAGAGATTCCTTTCCCGTTGTTCAATAGAACGGTAATGAGATTTTTCCGCTATGGTCCCCGCTGTATAGCCAAGTGCAAGAAGGAATAGAAAAATAATAAGCTGCTCCATATGCGTGCTCCTTTTTTTTCACGGGTTGAAACGGTTTCAAAGTTGAATCACTGGATTTTCACAGCTGTTCCATAGGCGTATAACTCAGCCGCTCCCTGGGCGACGGATGAAGTGGAAAAGCGTACGTTTACGATGGCGTTGGCACCCAGTTGTTTGGCCTGGGCGATCATTCTGTCCATCGCTTGTTTGCGCGACTCTTGAAGCAGTTGCGTATACCCCTTCAATTCACCGCCCACCAGGTTTTTTAAACTGGCCATAATGTCACGGCCCACATGCTTGGCCCTGATAGTGCTGCCGGAGACAAGGCCGAAATGTTCGCTGATGGTTCGACCCGGTATGGTTTCGATATTGGTGATAATCATTTTTCCTCCATAGAAAGATTTTTGAAAGGTTGCATGGGGTGCTCCGCCCGACGGGGATGGCGTTTTTTGCGGCCCGCTCCCCGCAGCAGCCTTCGGGCTGACCAACGGCTGGGGGACCGCGCCAAAAGGTTCTATGATACATATGGCGCCTGCCCCTTTAAATGCTCGGCTATACTTTTCTGCAATTGCGACATCCACATTTTTCTTTATGGTAACAGGCGAACCGTCAAACAGACGTGTAATCCTCTGTACATCCAGCTTCAATATCGCCGCAAGGCGTTGTTTGACGTCCTCTATGTCCTGATTCGGTTCCGTTTTTCCATTAAATACCACGTTGAATTTTTCAGCCATTACTTTTCTCTTCCAACATTCTACCAATTATTTCTTTTAACAGCTTTCCAGCAACCATCCCCGTAATGTCTTGTGTGTCTCGCGCTGGATTGTATTCCACTAAGTCAGCTCCAATTAATTTTCCTTTCAAGTTCTGAATTATTCCCAGAACCTCCCGAGTACTCATACCCCCAGGTTCTTGATGAGAAACTCCAGGAGCAAACGCCGGATCAAGACAATCCATATCCAGTGAAAGGTATACCGGCCCATTAAACATAATTTCGTTTACCCTGTCGATCTCTCTCATCTCAATAATTTCTACTCCGAACCGTTTCGCTTGCTCTCGTTGGTGGCCTGTCAATGTTCGAACTCCTACCTGCACCAATCTCTTAACCAAATTTTCTTCCATTATCCTAGCAAACGGACAGGCATGAGAATGACGATTACCATATAGTTCATCGTAAAGATCTGGATGTGCATCCAAATGTAAAATGCTTAGCTCGCTATACCGCTTTCCATATGCTCGGATAATAGGATATGTAATCGAGTGGTCACCACCTATGGAAATCACCCGTGCCTTTTTATTCAGCAACTCATTTATTTTGCTTTCAATCTGCTCAAATGCCATCTTTCGATTTAAGAATTCCAGGTCGTCTAAAATCTGCCACCCGGACATTAGCCCCAAGTCAATCGATTTCTCTGTCCACATGTTTGTTGACTCACTAAACAATGCTTCCCGAATACGCAAGGGTGCTAACGCTGCCCCTCGTAGAAATGATGAATTTCTGTCGAACGGTATGCCTAACACAGCTATATCTTCAGGAGTTAACTTTTTTTCCATTTTCATCTCTCAGCTCTTAAATCCCATTATCATATAGAATATTCCCAATGACCAGTATTATTTTTCTTTGGAGCCAAAATATATATTGTTAGAAGTGGTTTCAAAAACTTTAATCCGGATAAGGAATGATTGGCGACGAACGTCTTGCGGTATGAGGGATAAACGCAGAATTTATCCTTAATGGAGGATGTAATGGGGGACGTTCGTGCAGGATGTGGTGCATTGCCAATGCAATTTCTGCACGAACGTCCCCCATTACAGGTTAAACAACATGGCAAAATCGACACAAAGCCTTGAATTCACTATCATCATTGCTTCGAAGAATCTTACGCTTACCAATTCCTCTGACAATATTATCCTTCCGCCTTTTTTTCGAGCTCATCCAGTCTGTCAGGCTCCGAAACTGCAATGTCCACAAGGGACTTGGGGATGGAGCTCTGGTCGCACATCACTCTGATTTCTTTCTCTTCCTCGCTAAATTCCATGATTTCGCGAATGGACTCGATGTATTCGAGCATCTTATCCGGTGGAATGTTATCCAATGAAGGTCCTGCCGCCTCTTCCTTTTTCTTCGCGGCCGCCTCTTCTGCCAATCTTTGTTGTTCCTTTAGCGCTTCTTCCATTGACTGTTTGACACCATCGATCACGCCCTGATCCACTTTCGCCATCTCGATTATCAAATCTTCAGAGACGTTATTCTCAATCAGGTGCTTCACCTTTTCTTCGTCGGACTTACCCGCTACCTTCTCGAGCAGTGTTGAGACTCTTGTCCGCTCTGCTTTTTCCTTTTTGATCTGGGCATGCACCTCACCCAGCTTTTCCTCAGTAATGCCAAGTGCGTTTGTGATCACTTCATCAGCTACTTTTTTCCCAATGAGGAATCGGATACCTTCATCGTCAGGAAGGCCTTTTGCTTTGTTGATGAGCAGATCGAGTTTTGCCTTCTCGACCATCTGTATCACATCCGGTCTGCGTTCGGATTTTTTGAGTTGGTGCCAGTTCTCTGCGAGGTCGTTGATGAGTTTAGTCGTTGCAGCATAGTGGTCCGCCAGGTTCTTAAGGGAAAGTGCCGCGATTGCATCGTTTAAATCTTTCAAAAGGGGCCTTCCGACTTTTTGCATGTCATCCATGGCCCATCTCAATTGAAGCAAATTGCCCCCATGATGTGAAACATTATAACCGGCATTGTCAAGTTCACCTGCAATCCGTTGAATCGCTGCTTCCCGGTTTTCCCCTGAGAGCTCCTGTAAATCAACATCAAGGAAATTCTCCTCGATTGACAGCCAAAGAGGCTTTTTTTTCGTTTCGTCGCTTGTTGTCATTTTCCAATCTCCTTTTTAATGGTTTTTACCGATATTGAATTCAACACCCGTATCACTCTGAAACAGAGTCTCGATAGGGGGTATACCTTGATTTTGCCAGTATAGCTGGTGCCAAATCATTGCATGGCCGTGGATAGATTCGCATCATTTGCCTTTAATAATAAATGATTGCTCATCAAAACATAGGCATGCACGTCAACACTAAACCGTTTTAGCAATTCTTCCAACTATGATAAAAAAAAAGAATGTGATCATCATCTGAAAGAAAGATATCCTGGCGACCATTGCACCGGGATAATACATGGCACAGCGCCCCGCTGAATTCTATTCTCCACTGCCGTGCCATGATCTTATTGGATACATATTTCCATTCAATTTGTCAAAATATAATCACAAATCAAGGTTTGAGGCTTATGACCTCGGGAGGGACAATCAAGGGTCTATTTCTGAACCAATAAACCAATATCCCCAATCTAATCTCTCAATGTATCTCAAATGGCTGAAATTTAAATTTTTCGAAAAAAGCCAACCTTTTCTTCCAATTTCCCCTACAATATGTTGTAATTTTAAAGTGACCAAAAGATCATTGACAAGTACCACATTGTGGCTATCATATATCGTAGAGTAAAGGTCAAACCTTTACGAAACAGGGACGGAAAACTGCGGGTCTTATAGAGACATCCGGGTTGCATCGTTTGGGATAGCCCGGTGTCAGGCAGCTCGAGATGCCGGAATATTTGTTTCCATCGGCATTAATGAACGTAACGATAATGCCAGTGGCGGCAGCCTGTTCAACACCAACATCCTGATTGACCCGGATGGGAAGCTGTTCAGCCGTCATCAGAAACTCGTGCCTACGGTTTCGGAACGCACTGTCTGGGCGTATGGTGACCCCAGCACTCTCGAAGTACATGATACCAAGATCGGCAAATTGGGAGGGCTCATCTGTCATGAGAATTATATGCCTTTGCCCCGGTACAGCCTGTATGCCCGCGGTATCGAAATCTACCTTGCGCCGACATATGACGAGGGCGAGACCTGGCAGTCCACCCTTCGTCATATTGGCAAGGAAGGACGGGTTTACGTGGTTGGGTGCTGTATGGTGCTTCGTAAAGAGGATGTTCTTTCTCATTTTCCACAACTTGAGCCTTATTACAAAGACGTAGCTGAGTGGATAAATACCGGCAATAGCATGATTACGGATCCTGATGGCAATATCCTTGCGGGCCCTTTGAGTAAGGAAGAGGGCATTCTGTATGCTGATGTGGATCCGACTGTGATTCGAAACACACGGTGGAACCTGGATGTTGCCGGTCACTATGCTCGGCCGGATGCATTCCAGTTAACGATGCGGTCAACACCAACTCCCATCCTTCGTATAGATGATGAAAACTTGAGTTCCAAAAATGTAGATTCGAAAGGAGAATTGGTTTTTTCTGAAAATGAACAACCATAAATCAAAAAATGAGCCCAAAGGCAACATAATTCATGGTTGACACAATGGGGTTTGTTTGAATTTCCAGGCAAAAATTCCCACTGCCAGGAGGCCAAAGATGATGCCTATGATTTTTGAAAGAATTTCCATTTTGCATCAAACCTATCTCTTTCTATTGCTGTTTCATATAATTTGTTTATCAGTTTCATTTGTTTTCCCCAATCCTTTTTTCTGCGCTACTAAAGTTAAGATACCCCAGAAATGCCAACCCGATAAAAGTGATGCCTGCAGCCGCAATGAAAGACATCTGATATGAAAACACTTCTGGTTTACCGATAATAATTAACCAGTCGATAATCGGACCGGCGATGAGTGTCCCGGCCATACCCCAACTGAGAAAATATGTGGCATTGAAAATCGCAAACAGCTTTCCCCGTTTTTCCGGCGGGATCAATATTGAAACAAATGAATAGGACGAAACCATAATAATAACCTCGGAAAAACCCGCGATAAAATTACTCAGGACAATCATGGTTAAATTCAGGGAAACCCCGATAATAACCAGATACATGATGGCGGTAAAACTTCCCAGCAATAAGGCATACTTACTGCCCAGCCTCCGGTCAATCCAGCCCGCTGCAAGTCCGGTCAGAATCATGGCTATAGATTGGGTGTTTACAATATAACTCAATGCCCGGCTGGTGACATTAAAACCGGATTCAAGGACCAGATACTGGGTTTGGATCACCGCTACTGAATTTTTACCAAAGTTAAGAAAAACCAGCCCGATAATAAAGATTACAAATGTCCTGAAATAATCATTTTCTTTGACCGGATTCGTGTGATTCGGCTCATTTTTTAAGAGATAATCCACACCGCCTTCAGGGACATAATACATGGGGATGATGGAAAGGGCCATCACTGCGGCCGCGATGAAAAATAACGCGCCTTCATAAAATCCCCAGCCCATGTATTTCATACTCAACCCGTCATACATCAATCCGCCGATCCATACGCCAATGACCCGTCCCAAGCCGCCGATACTTGAAAGCTGGCCTTGCACCTTGCCGCGGTCTGCTTCTTTATAAATATCCGAAATTAAAGCACTCCATCCCACATTGGACATGGACCAGAAGATTTCAACCACGGTGAGTCCAATAATAATGATATAACCTGCCCAGGTTTGACTATCTGTCAACCGGTGAGCATACCAGATAAAAACCGTTCCCACACCGGCCAAAAGCTCACCCCATACAATCAATGTTCGGCGAAGCTGAAACCTATCTGATATGGAACCCCAGACAAAGGTTTGGAAAACCACATTTGCGATCATGGGAAGCGTGGCAAAGAGTGTGGTTTCAGTCACGCTGAGCCCAAGGAAATGACGCAGGTAAATCGAAAGATAATTATAAAACAGGCCCCGCCTGAACATGGCAAGAGCCTGGAATGATGATATACCGATAAATGTACGACGAGAATTTGTCTTTTTAAGATCCAATAATGAGTACTCCCTGTTTCTTTACTTTAGAAGTGTTTGCTTTAATACGAAATAGAATAGATTACAATAGGATATCAAAAGCGGTTTTTCGGGAGGGGTAATGTAAATTTCGCATTGGCTGCGGACGACAAAGCCGGCACTGCCGCCATTATAAAAACACTTGAAATGCGGTATATCCGCTGTTCATATTGGACATGGCGCATGGCAAGTAGCATCACAGGTCATTTCCTTATTGAACAGGTAAAAGCTGCGGAGCAACATCAGTGGGATCTGCTGCGGCTTCGATGAGCTGGTCGAGATTGGAAATGAAGCCCAAGTAGCTGCGGCCTTCACGTAAATACATTTCAGCTCTTCGCGCCAGGCTTCGAGCAGCATCCACTTTGCCGCGCTGGAAGTGTATATAAACACCGGCCGCCTGAATCCACCCCTTCAAGGCAGAACGCTCTGGTTCATGGGTTTTTTGCCATATGATCTCCAGAAGTTCATGCATTTCGAAAAAAAGGCCTAGGTTCCAGAGGTAAATGGCTTGATAGCGTGGATCTACAACTTGTCTGGCTCTAATTTCGTCAATAGCTCGGCGATATAGAGCCAACCGACTTTCAATGTAAGTCTTATACGTTGGGGCGTGGGCCATCGCTATCCAGTCGTCAGCCACGGCCGATAAAAGACTGTTAGCATACCCGGTTAATTCCTTTACCAAAGCCGAGCTCAAACTGTTACGGATATCCCGCGCCAGCCGATCGTTATAGGGATCAAAAATCACCATAGGATTTTTTTCAAAGTATGATCGTGGAACTTGCACCTGAACTTGAAGTTCTGAAAGGTAAAAAAAGGGCAGTAACTTTATACCGGCTACTGCCTTATGTTAATGATAGTTGTTTATTTGCTGGCGTTCCGGTTGGATTCCTCTATCTGTCAACAGCTAATCACTATGCAAGATGTGACCCCGCCCTTTAATGGTGGCGGCGGGAGTCGAACCCGGCGACCTATATATTATTTAGTGTAAAATCAGTATATTGAAAATTAGAGGGGATACATGTGGGATACAGTTAGAAATTTAATGGGTATCTAGAGAGTATATCACAACATATTTTGAGTTGATATTTTTACCGATATGTGGGAGATGATCGGTGAAAGATAACCAGGGATAAGAGCAATAATGAAAAATATATTGATTGTCGATGACGAAGAAACGTTGTTGTTGATTATCGCCAGCCGGTTCAAAAACTGTCGCGACCGTTTTAAGGTATTTACCGCCCGGAACGGCAAGGAAGCGGTAAAGATATTAGAAACCCAAAACATAAACATAGTTGTCACCGATCTCAAAATGCCGGTGATGGATGGCTTCGAATTGCTGATTTACATGAGCAACAGCTTTCCTTCCATCCCGGTCATTGTCAACAGCGCTTACTGCAATCCCGAGATACAGTCAAAACTTGATGCCATCGGAACCATAAGGATTTTGGACAAAGCGGTGGATTTCGACTTGTTGCTGGAAGTCGTCATGCAAGAACTCGAAGACCAACCATCCGGCTCCATTAGCGGAATATCCACCAGCGGTTTTCTCCAGCTTATTGAAATGGAGCAAAAGACATGCTTGCTGGAAGTTCAGAGCGCAGGGCAGACCAAGGGGCTCCTTTACATCGTCAAGGGAGATCTCTACGATGCCTCGTGTGGTGACCTTTCCGGTGAAGATGCCGCATACAAGGTCATCGGATGGGACAAGGTGCAGCTTTCCATGAAAGAGCTTCCCTCAAATAAAATAAAGAAGCTCATCGAAAAGAACACGATGGCGGTGGTCATGGAGAGTCTGAGAAGAGTAGACGAGAAGGAAATGTCTATGAAACCGCAACCGGATGCACCTGACGAACCAGCTCCCAAAAGTGCGGCAAAAACCGAGACGACAGTGACGCCAAAGTTCGTTCAGCCAACTCTGGAAACCGATGACGGCTTAGAGAGTGCTCTACCTGCAGGAGAAGAAGATACGTTTTCACGTGAAGTGACGGATATTCTTGACGTGTTCAACGAGTCAAGTAAACCAGAAAAACAACGCAAGACATCTGAGAGAGGAAAGTTTGTTTCGGCAATCACTGAAGGTGAAGGCGATACCTCAATGCTGTCCAACCGTACTCCTTTGACCGGAAAATTTTCCAGGCAGAAGACCGCCCAGAAGACCGTGGAGCAGATTGGTATGGTCCGCGGGGTATCGTCTAACGACATGGGTAAAATGCTCAAATTCGCCTTGGAAAGGATCCGCACCATTCTGAACGTTGAGGCTGGGAACGTGTACTTGAGAGAAAATGAACAAATGAGAATCGCCATGGAATCCGGTGCGAAGACTCGATCAATGAAGAAGGTTCACTTTAAAGTCGGCCAGGGGATCGCTGGTCGTGCCGTGGCTATGGGTAAGGCGATCATACTCAACGATGCCGAAAAATTGTCCCGGTTTTATCGCGAAATCCACCCTCAGACGGATTATATAATCCGATCGGCCCTCTGCATCCCCTTGTTGTCCCATGGGAAGATTATCGGCGTCGTCGAGGTACTCAATAAAATCGAAGGCAACTTCGATGCCGAAGACGAAAAGATCCTAAGGCCAATCTCGGTCGCCATTGGTGAAGCATTGCAGCACTTCCAGACCAACAGCCGCACACCGACAAGGTCCGCCTGAGCATGGCCAGGGCCTGGAATGATGATATTTCGAAAAATGTACGACGAGAATTTATCTTTTTAAAATCCAATAAAGAATACTCCCTGTTACTGCACTTTATACCGCTTTTCATAAATATGTTTCGAAAAATGGAATTGCGGTATATGTGGTTGTAGAAAAAACACTTACATAACGGAAGGTTTTTTTGACAACCACTATAGAAGCGTTGGACATTAATACGAAATAGATTAGATTACAATAAGATATCCCCAACAATCACGGTTTTTTCCTGTCCTGTTAAATTTTAAAACCAGAACAAATCGACATATCAATATATCAAGGTACGTCCCGCAACCCGTCCCGCAACCCCGTCCCGCAACCCAATTTCAGCCAGTGAGTTGCCTCCGCGATCCCGCCTGGCGGGAAGGCTGAATTTGGCTTGACACACAAGGCCAATTTCCCATATACTCCTTTCCCGAAAAGCAAGTTCTTATCACCTCAATAGCTAAACCATTACTTATTTTTGAGGCGTTCAGGAAGGCCGATCTCAAGATCCCTTTCCCACAGAGGGATATGGCCTTCTACCGCCATCGAGCGAAAACGCTCAACTGATATGAGTCAGCGTTGCCAACAAAGGCAACTGACACTAAGGATCTCCAGGCAAGATTGAATGATTGGAAGGAAAATGAACGAGATCGTTTCCAAACTCGAGATTTTCTTCAAACGTTTTTCCGAACTGCCTGAAAATGTTCCCGCCGAGGGTTATCGGTACCAGGTCCTCGGCAGCTATGCATACTTTACCGCCTTGTTGTTCCACTTCTTCTTTATTTTCATATTCTATCTGATTTCGGTAAAACCTCTGGCTTTACTTAATGTCGGCAGTACGGCTATTTGGATAATCATTGTATGGTCTCATTTAAGAGGGCACAGAATCACCAGCATTTCCCTGGCGGTATTTGAGATCCTCCTTCATGCAGCCATGTGTGTCGTCTTCATTGGCTGGGAAACGGGATTTCAATACTATATTCTAACTATGCCGACGGTCATCTTTTTTGTAGCCTGGGTCCACAGCGGTCTAAAGGTCTTTTTAACGTTAGCCATCTGCCTTATATACGCCTTTTTGCACTTTTTCTTCGGAAATGTCCTCCCGATCTATACGCTCGAACCATGGCTTGAAAGCACTCTGTATTACTTAAATGTCGTAGCGATTTTTTTTACACTCTCTATATTATCTTTTTACTATCAAACCGGAGTCATTAACTCTGAGGCGGCCTTGGAGCGGGAGAGAGCGAAATCAGCGAAAATGACAGAGCTGCTGAAAAAAATGTTCGGCCGTTACCTTTCGACCGAAGTAATGACCTCGATCATCGAAAACCCGTCTGCTTTAGAATTAGGAGGCGAGAGGCGGAGCGTTACAATTATGATGACGGACCTGAGGGGTTTTACCGCTCTCTCTGAGCGCCTTGAACCGGAAGAAGTCGTCCAGATGCTCAACGCCTACTTTGAGGTTATGGTGGAGGTCGTCCAGAAATACAACGGCACCATCAATGAGATCATCGGTGATGCGTTGCTCGTAATCTTTGGTGCCCCGCAAGAGATGGTCGACCGAGCGCAACGAGCCATCGCCTGTTCAATTGAGATGCAGAACGCTATGGCCGAAGTCAACAGGGATAACGTGGCACAGGGTCTACCCGAGTTAGAGATGGGCATCGGACTCAACGAAGCCGAAGTGATTATCGGGAACATCGGTTCCAGCAAAAGAAGCAAGTATGCCGTGGTGGGGAGCGGTGTCAATATGACCAGCCGAATCGAATCGTACAGCGTGGGGGGGCAGATCCTCATATCCGAATCTGTGCGTCAACAAGCGGGCGAGGTCTTACGGATTGACTTCCAGCGTGATGTATTTCCCAAAGGGGCGGAGACCCATCTAAGGATTTACGAAGTAGGCGGCATTGCAGGATCTTACAACCTTGTTTTAGAGGATACAGAGCCTGCGATAGTGAGCCTTGTTCGACAAATTCCGTTGAAATATAGCATGCTTGAAGGCAAGGATGTAGGGGAAGGAGGGCTTAAGGGTTTTATCGTTGGGCTCACAAAGAACAGCGCCGAGATCATTTTTGACAGGTCAGTCGAGATACTTACCAACCTCAAAATGAACTTGGGAGAAGTGGATGAGAAGTTGTCCGCCAAGAACTTTTACGGAAAAGCGGTTCGGCAGTCTGAAAGGAGCGGACAGGCCTATGTGGTTCGCTTTACATCGGTTTCACCCGAAGTAGATGCTTATTTGCAGGCGCTGCGGCAGCATGTCGCGGAGCCATAATCGAACTGAGTAAAAGGCAGGAATAGGGG
>RCNC010000434.1_pt1 | contig 26576 bp, 25 predicted proteins | sample 2041301 | NCBI WGS metagenome assembly RCNC01 (sample SAMN09708231, study PRJNA481090) | Marine sediment metagenome, whole genome shotgun sequencing project. | biome: marine sediment; feature: ocean; material: sediment; isolation source: Sewage treatment plant 13A marine sediment (STP13A) ... | reverse complement strand
TATTAAGTTTCATAATAATATTTTTGTTTTGTGCCTTTTGTGCAATAGGGCAACTTTATTCCCAGAAAAGAACTATTGAGGGGAAAATCACCGATGCATCTACAAATGAGCCCATACCCTTTGCAAATATATATTTTCCTGGTACCACAATTGGAACTATAAGTGATTTCGACGGGAAATTTAGCCTTCAATTCTCAACACCCATAGATTCCCTGAAAGTATCCTGTGTGGGTTATTTGGCCAAGGCAAAAGCAGTTATTAACAAAGATCTGCTACGGCTTGATTTTCAGTTAACCCCTTCTACCATAAGCATTCCTGAAGTTTCTGTAACGCCAGGCGAAAATCCTGCCCATAGAATTATTAGGGAAGCAATTAAAAATAAACAGAGTTTAAATATTTCTAATCTTGATGCATATGAAACAGAAACGTATACCAGGACTGAGCTAGCATTAAATAATATAAGCGATAGTTTTAAACAAAGGAAATCAATGCGAAATTTTAAACCTTTGTTTGATAGCCTTATGGTATCCGCTGGTGAAGATGGAAGCCTTGTTTTGCCTATGTTGTTTACTGAAACCTTTTCAGATATTTATTACCTTAAAGACCCTGAGAGGAAAAAGGAGGTTATTAAAGGAAGTCACGTAAAAGGGGTTGGAATTGAACATGTCTCAGATTTTGTTGCACAAATAGTAGGTACCAGTTTTCATGATTATAATTTTAACAACAACTGGGTTAAAATATTGGATAAAAATGTGATGTCTCCCATCGCAAATGGAGCGTTCTCCTATTATAAGTATTATCTCATTGATAGTGTGTATATTGACGATAAACTATGCTTTGAAATCAGGGTTTTACCAAAAAGATCCAATGATGTAGTATTTTCAGGTAATATATGGATTCAGGATGAAGTATTTGCCTTAAAACGGATTGTTGTTGACATAGGTAAGAATGCCGATTTGAATTTTGTAGATAAATATAAAGTTCAACAAGACCTATTTTTTATTGACAGTAATATATGGGTCCCTAAAAAGACTAGAGTAATTGCTGATTTTAGTCAGGCATTTGATAGTACTATTGGGGTTGTAGCTAGATTATACATAGTAAATAATAACTATGATATTAATAAGCCAAAGGATATAAAATTCTATAGTGATAAGATTGAGTATAAGTACGATGCAAATGACCATGATCAGGACTACTGGCAACTTAAAAGACCTGAGAAATTGAGCCAGATAGATCAAAATATCTATAATAGCATTGACTCAATAAATAATTTTCCAAGAGTAAAAACATATGTGGATGTAATTGAAACCCTTGTAAATGGATATTACCGGATTGGAGGTTTTGAGATAGGTCCCTATTTATTGATTTACGGAAGAAATGACGTTGAAGGAAATCGATTCCGGTTGGGATTCAGAACGAATGTTGATTTTAGTAAAAAATGGGTGCTTCAGGGTTATGGTGCTTATGGAACAAAGGATAATAAGTTTAAATATAGTGCTACTGTTGAAAGGTTTCTCTCAAGAAAATACTGGACAAAAGTAGGTATAACATATAAGGATGATGTTGAAGGGCTAGGGGTTATAGACAGGTTTTATGAAATAAACAATATGTTTGCTCTTTCCACACAGTTGGGTTTAGTTGACAAAATGAGGGAAAAAGAGCTTTACCGCATCTGGATTGAATCTGATCTTTTTCCAGGATTTAATCAAAAAATTGCTTTCAATAGGGATTATTTCTACCCATTAGGGAATTATGTTTTTGAGTATTTTGTTGACGAATCGAAAACAGCAAGGAAATCTGAGATTACTTCAACAGGATTTACATTTGTTTCCCGATATGCACCCAAAGAAAAGGTAGTTATAAGTAATAATACCAGGATAGGTATTGAATCCCAGAGGGCTCCTATGTTTACTCTGACCTATAGTTTTGGGATTAAAGATTTCCTGGGAGGTGATTTTAACTATCATTTACTTTCTTTAAAAATAAATCAGAAGGTTAAACTCTTTGCCTTAGGGCGTTTCAAATATGAAATTGAAGGGATAAAAGTATTTAATCAGTTACCCTACCCGATGTTGCAAATTTTGCCTGGTAATGAGACTTTTATATATTCAGAAAAGTCATTCAATACGATGAATTTTCTTGAATTTGTTTCAGATCAAAATGTAAGTTTAAGATTTTTCTATAATTTCGAAGGCGCAATCCTTGGGAAAATACCGCTTATTAAAAAATTGAAGCTTCGGGCTGTAGCTTCCACCAATATGGTGTACGGATCATTAAGCATGGAGAATAGGTTTTACGATCCGGAAAGCAATCCGCAGGGAATATTGCCACAGACTACTTTAGATGGAGTACCTCTAACCACATACAGGGTTTTTGAGAAGGGTAAGCCATTTATTGAAATTAGTTACGGAGTTGAAAATATATTTAAAGTATTGCGAATACAAGTTTTTCATCGACTTACCTATCTATATGAAGATGCTCCTCGCTGGGGTATTAAAGGAAGCTTATTTTTCATGTTTTAAACACACTGATTTCTATTTTCAATCTTCTTTTAAGTTGAGATTAGTTAACTGCTTCTTTATTAGTATCTAATAAAAAATGTATTGAATCATTTAAAAATATTCCTACTTTTACAGCCGGTTTTTAAAAGATTATATGAGATCAGAGGAAGATACTTTTTTTCGTGAAGGGGAGGCAAGGCATACTGTCGACAGGTTTGAGAGGATGCAGAGGGAAAGGGCCAGATCCTATTTTGACGTACATGAGTTCGAGGATATAATCGATTATTATCTCAATACTAATAGGTTGAAGAAAGCCTCTGATGCCATTAAATTTGGTTTAAGTCAACATCCAGGTTCATACACCATTCAGCATAAAGAAGCTCAACTTTTAATTGACAAAGGCCATATTAAGCAGTCCTTAAATTTGTTAAAAAATTTAGCCTCGGTTGAAGCATCAAATTATGAGGTTTTTATAACCTTTGGAACTGCATTAAGCATTGCAGGCCTTACTGATGAGGCTATACAGAAATTTGATCAAGCTCTTTCTCTGAATCCAGGAGATAAAGATGAGGTGGCAAGTCTTATTGGATTCTCCTTACAAGATTTGGAAAAATACCAGGAAGCCGTTAAATATTTTAGATTATCATATAAAATAGATCCTACCAAGCATTCATGCCTAAATGAAATGGCTTATTGTTATGAGCGGTCAGGACAGCTTGCCAAAGCGGCTTCATTATATAAAAAGTATCTTGAGAAAGAACCTTTCTCTGCAATGGTCTGGTACAATCTAAGTATTGTATATAGCAGAATGGACAAATTTGAAGATGCTTTATCAGCAATAGATTTTGCCTATGCCATTGATGACACGAATCCTTCGGTGATTTATACCAAAGGAGATATTTTAGCCTCACTTCAAAATTTCCCCGAAGCTATTGAATCATATCTTGAGTTTCTTGAAATAGAGAGTGATAACATAAAAGGAATAATTTCACTGGCTGATTGTTATGATAACCTGGGAGACCTGAAGAAGGCTGAAAACTACTATGAGGAAGCAAAGAGCCTTGATCCTGATTCCCCTGAGGTGTTTTTTGGAATGGGAATGGTTCAGTTAAAGAAGAAAAATTATAAGTTGAGTAGGACCTATTTCAAAAAAGCTCTTGAAAAGGAAAATGATAATGCTGAATTTTGGTATGCCTTGTCTCTGGTATATGATTTGCAGGATAACAAACTAGAAGCTATTGATGCTATTCAAAAAGCTCTGGATTTTGATCCTCTTGAATCAAATTATTGGATTGTATTGGCTAAGCTCTTAGTTGAAACGGGTGATATATCAGAGGCCATTCGGTCTTTGAATAGCTCCTTTTCCTTCCTTCCACATAATCCTTCAATACATTATTGGTTAGCAGTTTATAGCCTTTTGAATAATTCTCCAAAAGAGGGTCTTTACCATTTAGAGCAGGGATTTACCCTTGACTTTGGATTGCATGAGAAAATTCTTAAGGATCATAAGTGGATTCTATCTTTAAGCAAGGTTAAAGTAATGCTTGATAAATATATTCGCTAAGTCAATATTGAAATTCTAACTTATTAGACTCATAGTTGTTGTTTCACTGCAACAATATATTGTAAGACTAAATTACTAATTCATGAAAGAGTATTTAAGCCTTTTTATAAAAGGAATTGGTATTGGTGCCGCCAATGTAATTCCAGGTGTATCTGGTGGTACCATTGCCTTAATTTCGGGCATTTTTGAAAAATTAATTGATTCGCTTAAGTCTTTTGATATTAAGGCTCTTAAGTTGTTTTTTTCGGGAAGATTTAAAGAATTTGCAAAGTATGTTAATCTTGATTTCCTTATTGCCGTTTTTGCTGGTGTTTTCGTTAGTATACTGACATTTGCCAAATTGCTTGAATTCTTATTTCAGGATTATCCTGTGTACGTCTGGTCATTTTTCTTTGGTTTAATTGTGGCCTCAGTGTACTTTGTAGGCAAAACAATAAAAAAAGTAAATGCTTCTGTGGTTATAAGTTTTATATTAGGAACAAGCATTGCTTTGGTAATTTCATTTATGTCACCTGCTGCTGAGAATGATGGATTTTATTATTTGTTTATTTGTGGGATAGTTGCTGTATGCAGTATGATCATTCCTGGTCTTTCAGGCTCCTTTGTTCTAATTCTAATGGGGAATTATAAACTCATTTTCATTGAGGCAGTGAATAATTTTGACTTTAAAATTTTGCTACCTGTAGCACTTGGATCAATTTTTGGATTGATTGCATTTTCTCATTTATTGTCATGGATTTTTAAGAAGTTTCGGGATCCTACTCTTGCACTTTTAACTGGTTTTATTCTGGGATCTTTGGGTATGCTTTGGCCATGGAAAAAGGAAGTTTTTCAGGTGAATGCAATGGGTGAATTTCTTACAAAATCAGATGGCTCATTTGTGATTCAGGGCTATGAGCGGTATTTGCCAGATTCCTTTAGCGGAGAGGTAATCATGGCAATTTTCTTGATGATCTTAGGTGTTCTTACAATTTCATTTCTGGAGTGGATAGCAAATAAAAGGGTTCCCAAAGTATGAGAAAAGTATATGGACTTATTGGATATCCATTAACACATTCCTTTTCGAAGAAATACTTTGAGGAAAAATTTTTATCTGAGGGGATAAAGGATTCTGAATATCGAAACTTTGAAATTAAGTGTATTGAGGATTTTCCTGCAGTATTTACGCAACTTTCGGAACTTTTGGGATTAAATGTAACAATTCCATACAAGGAAGTAGTTCTCCCTTATCTTGATGAAATTGAGAAGGATGCACAGAATATTGGTGCAGTTAATACAATAAAGATAATCAGCAAAAGGGGGACCCCTTACTTAATCGGATATAATACCGATATAGATGGCTTCAAATCCTCATTACTTGATGTTTGGGATAAGAAATATAATAAAGCCCTAATTTTGGGAAGTGGTGGTGCTTCTAAGGCAGTTTTGTATGTACTTCAAAGTTTAGGGGTAGAAACAACAATTGTTTCAAGGCATAAGACAGGGGATAACTTTCTTTCTTATGCTCAAATTGATGCTTCAATCATACAAGAAAATCTTTTGATTATTAATACTACTCCGGTTGGAATGTATCCGAACATCGAAGCTTTTCCGGATATCCCTTATGGTTCAATTGCCAGCAACCATCTATTATTCGATTTAATTTATAATCCTGATGAAACTGAGTTTCTGAAAAGAGGAAAAAGAATGGGTGCTTTGACTATGAATGGGTATCAAATGTTAGTTGGGCAAGCAGAGAAGGCATGGTCTTTGTGGAATAGTTAATTGACAGGCTTACAATATTTTTTATTTGTAGGTCTCTTAATTAAAGATTATGTTTGTCACCTGTTCTGATAGCCTTTTTTTCAAGAATATTAAGTAAGAAAAATTTAGCTGTCAGAACGTTTTTAATAAATATGAGGAAGCTTGGATATATAGGTGGGTTTATAGGGGTATTGATCCTGTTATTTCTAATGGTTGGAATGTTTAAGAAATCTGTACTGTTGGAACAGGATATTACCATCTCCAGGTCTGCAAAGAAAGTCTATTATTCAATGCTTAACCCAATGATGATGAAAGAGTGGCTTGTTGGTTTTCAGAAAATTGAGGCTTTGGATGGTTTTCTTCATGGGCCAGGATCGAGGTACATGGTTACACTTGAATTTGGAGGTAGGGAACTTAAAGTTCTTCAAGAGGTTACTTTATTTGAATGGAAGAGAGAGTTGGGTTTAAAAATGATCTTTCCTCACATTCTCGTTAATACAAATATTCTTTTTGAGGAATCAGACAAAGGTACCCAGATGAACATAAAGCATGATATTCAAGGGGATAATCTTTTTTGGAGGTCAGTTATACCAATAATGAAACCGTTTCTGCAAAAGAATTTTGACCAGAATTTCATAAATTTAAAAGAGGTCCTCGAAAAACCACGCACCAAAAAACCACCCAGAGGTAAACCATAATTTTCTATTGATAACTTTTTCGAATGAAAGTACTTAAGTACATATTGCCCTCACTTGGAATTATTACTCTATTATTTTTATCCATGGGGCTATTTTCGAAAACTTCTGAACTCAAACAGGAATATCAGTTTAAGCAGTCTCGTGAAGTTGTTTTTCTATCTTTAATTGATCCAAGAAAGATGCACAGTTGGATCGATGGTCTGGAAAAAATTGAGCCAGTGGATGGATATATGAATGGAATAGGGGCAAAGTATTTGGTCACAATAAACTATGGAGATTCTAAATATACAATATTGCAGGAGTTAGTTTCTTTTCAATTTAATGAAAAGCTGGGTTTTAAACTTTTTCCTCCACATATGAGCGTTCTTATGAATGTAGTATTTGAGAATAAAGATAATTCAACACAAATGTACCTGAATACCAGCATTACAGGTGAAAATCTATTCTGGAGATCGGTACTAATCTTAAAAAAACCAGCGATTAGGAAGATCATTTTGAAGGATCTTGAAAATTTGCAGCAATTACTGAATACCAATACACCAATTGCTGGGTTATAAATAAGCTAAAAATTAAAAAATTGAATGATTATGGCTTATACACTAAAAATTGGATCAAAAGCTCCTGATTTCTATTTGCCTGCCACTGATGGTAATAGTTACAGTTTGGATGATTTTGCAAAGAATGATATTTTGGTTGTTTTTTTCACCTGCAATCATTGTCCATATGTTATAGGCTCTGATGAAATTACACGGAAAACTGCTGAGAAATATGCATCAAATGGAGTCCGATTCATTGCTATCAATTCAAATTCTCCTAATACTTATCCAGTTGATGATTTTTCGAACATGGTGAAGAGAATGGAACAATATAAATTTCCTTGGTTATATTTAGCCGATGCCAATCAGGATACTGCAAGGAATTATGGTGCATTGGTTACTCCACATTTTTATGTTTTCGATAAAGAACGGAAACTTGTCTATACAGGAAGAGCTACAGATAGTCCAAGAGATGCATCTCGAATTTCAGTAAATAATCTTGATGATACTTTAAAGGATCTTATTGCTGATAAAACCATTTCAATTCCACTTACAAATCCTATCGGATGTAATGTGAAATGGGAAGGCAAAGATGCTCACTGGATGCCACCTGAGGCTGTTGATTTAGTCTAGTTATAGTAAACTGTTTTTATTTCTTTTATTGCTTTTGTTCCAGTTGTCCCACCAGGTAATCTAATTTCTTATTAATAGAATTTGCAAAAAAAGAATTCGCCAGGTAGCCATAGCAACCTGACGAATCCAGCAGCTCTACTCTTACCTGGTATTGTAAACCCAATAATCACTCAGGTTCGAGAGTTAAATACACAAGAGCTTTACCTTGTGTATTATGAGAAACTAAAAATTCCATTCTATAGAGCCAATCTAATTCTTGATTTAACCAAAAAAAGAACTGTTTTGTACTGCATTTTAGGGATTATTATTAATCGAGAGCTTTTACTTTTGACGAACCAATAAAATGTATACTTAAATATTCCTATTTGTTTGATGAATATCTTTTTTATGAATTACAAAAGCGTTATGGAAGTTTATGAACCTCAAAATATAAGTTAAGGACTAACTATTATTGTTTGATACTTCAAATGGAGAGAATCATTATGGGGGGATCACTATTCTTCAATTCAATATAGCTAGCACTAAAAAAGGGCCAAAGAAAAAACTGCCGAAGCAGTTTCTTCATAACTAACCCTGAAATCCTGTAATTAGCGTTGGAAGTTTCAATAAAATATATTGAACTCTTCCAAGCTATTGTAAACTGAAATGTAACAGTTGCCTGTTATAAAGTAGATGTTTTTTAATTGATAATGGTTGCGTTGGCATTTTATCAAATAGATTATCCAAACTAAACCAGCTTATTTGGATATTCAATATTTGTTAGGAATAGGCCTTGAGCGGGTGCGGAGGGGCCGGCTGCTGACCGGTCAGCTTTTTTTATAATTTCATGAATGTCTTCCGGGCTAATTTTGCCTGATCCGATTTGCAAAATTGTACCAACAATAGCTCTTACCATATTGCGTAAAAAACGATTCGCAGATATTGTAAAGATCAACTTGTCACCTTTTTCCTTCCAGGATGCTTCAGAAATGTTACATATATTGTTCCCGGTTTGTGTATGGAGTTTGCTGAAACTGGTGAAGTCACTATATTCTAACAGCACTTTGGCAGCTTCTTCCATTGGTTTTACCAAAAGTGGGCCATAATACGCGTATTCGAAATCTTTCGTAAAAGGATCTTTTACTTTAGAGATATAATACTTGTAGGTTCTTGAAATGGCACTGAAGCGAGCATGAGTATCTGACTCAACTTTAAAAATTCGTTGAATCGAGATGTCATCAGGTAAAATACCATTAAGTTGAAATACCAGCTTCCAGGTTCTAGCAGAAAGATCCGTTTTTGACTCAAAATGGGCATAAAAGCATCGGGCGTGTACTCCAGTATCCGTTCTTCCAGCGCCTGTTATTTGAATCTGCTCATTTAAAATCTTTGAAAGAGCATCTGTTATGGTTTGCTGCACAGTATTTGCATTGGGTTGAATTTGCCAACCATGATAGAGGGTTCCTTTAAATGAAAGTTGTATGAAAAACCTATGAATCAAAGTTTATTATTTTGGTTATAAAATTATTAAAAAATAGTGGACTAATTACATGTATAATTTCTGTTCCTTTTTCAAGTATCTATTTGATGGTTCTAATTACATTCCGGAAAGGGAATTAAAGTCCGCATCTGAGTCTGCTTTTGCGAATATTATTAACATTTTTTAACAGCTCATTATTGATTTTTTTGTGAAATTTGCATTCATGATTTCGACTGAATGAACAATCAAAAATTGCAATGGTTTTATGCGATAAATTTTGCAGCTTTGTAAACTGTTTTTTAAACAATGATAAATGTTAATCAATTATGAATAATCAGGTGGATATTAAAGAGTTAAATGAGCGAATTGAAAAGGAAAGCTCATTTGTTGATATTGTGAATCATGAAATGAACAAAGTAATTATTGGACAAAAACACCTTTTAGATAGTTTGCTCATAGGACTACTATCTAACGGCCATATATTACTTGAAGGCTTACCGGGCCTTGCGAAAACTTTGGCAATTAAAACACTGGCCGACACTATAGATGCTAAGTTTAGCAGGATTCAGTTTACACCTGATTTGCTTCCAGCTGACTTATTAGGAACACTGATTTATAGTCAGAAAAAAGAAGAATTTATTGTTAAAAAGGGACCCATCTTTGCAAATTTTATTTTGTCTGATGAAATAAACCGTTCTCCGGCAAAGGTTCAAAGTGCTTTGCTTGAAGCTATGCAGGAGAGGCAGGTAACCATTGGTACAGAGACTTATCCATTGGAGGAACCCTTTCTTGTTTTAGCAACGCAGAATCCAATCGAACAGGAGGGTACGTATCCTCTACCTGAAGCCCAGATTGACAGGTTTATGTTGAAAGTTGTAATTGGTTATCCGACTAAGGAAGAGGAAAAGTATATCATACGTGAAAACCTTGCTATGACTTTCCCTACTCCAAATAAAATTTTGAAACCTGAGGACATTGTCCGAGCTAGAAATACTGTACGAGAAGTTTATATGGATGAGAAAATTGAGAGGTATATACTTGATATTGTTTTTTCAACAAGGAATCCTGAAGATTATGGGCTGAGCAAATTTAGTAATCTGATTTCTTATGGTGGCTCGCCACGTGCCAGTATCAATTTAGCTTTGGCGGCCAAAGCATTTGCATTTATTAAGCGAAGAGGCTATGTTGTTCCAGAAGATGTACGTCAAATATGTAGAGATGTAATGCGCCATCGGATTGGATTAACTTATGAGGCTGAAGCTGAGAATATTACATCCGAAGACATTATCTCAGAAATACTAGATACTATTGAAGTTCCATAAATTGGAACACTTTTTGGATGTTAGTAAAGATATGGTCAGAATATTATTCATACAGCTTCTAATTGCATTTTGTCTTCCCAATCTGGTTTTGGCACAAGATGTAGTAGGAATGCGGTCAGATTCTATAAAAATCTTAATGAGTCGTACATATCCTGAATACATCTTGAATACAACAAATGTTAATAAGTCATATAATTATTTGAAATATGAGGATTTTCTGGGAACTCAGACTATTTTATTGTTTTTGTCTGATAGCAACACATGCCGGTATGTTAAAAGAATGTGCAGTTATAGTTTGCTAGACAAAGTGATTGACCAGTTAAATACGAAGTATGAGCAGCTAAATGATACACTTTGGACATTTAATGATGGCGAAAATCAAATGACTAAACAACTTGAAAAAGAGGATTGGTTTTTTACTGTAGTTACAAAAATTCAGCAATAATTGATAAGATTTTCGAACCACGGTGTGAACAATAGAATATGGAGACGAGTGAATTACTGAAGAAAGTTAGAACTATTGAGATTAAGACCAGGGGGCTCTCGAAGAATATCTTTGCAGGAGAGTACCATAGTGCTTTTAAGGGTAGAGGTATGGCTTTCAGTGAGGTTAGGGAGTATCAATATGGGGATGACATTCGAAATATTGACTGGAATGTGACCGCGAGGTATAGTCATCCCTATGTGAAAGTTTTTGAAGAAGAGCGTGAGTTAACCGTAATGTTGCTGGTTGACGTAAGTGGATCAAGTGTTTTTGGATCGCGGAATATGTTAAAGAAAAACATGATTACTGAAATCTCAGCTGTATTGGCTTTTTCTGCCATACAAAATAGTGATAAGATTGGGGTGGTTTTTTTCAGTAATAAAGTTGAAAAATTTATTCCACCCAAAAAGGGAAAGAAGCATATTCTTCATATTATTAGAGAATTAATAAATTTTAAACCAGAAAGTCCTGAGACAAACCTTATTGAACCATTGCGTTATCTGACAAATGCCATTAAGAAAAGGTGTACAGCTTTTGTATTATCTGACTTTATATGTTCAGATTTTGAAGATGCTCTTAAAATAGCTAACAATAAGCACGATGTTGTTGCCCTAAAGATTTTCGATCATAGGGAAACAGAATTGCCTCAAGTAGGATTTATTCGGTTAAAAGATGCAGAAACTGGGAAAGAGATGTGGGTGGATACATCAGTTGGGTCATCAAGAAAGAACTACCATGAATGGTGGCAGAATCAGGATAAGTTTGTTTCTGAGGTGTTTAAGAGAAGCGGTGTGGATAATGTATCCATCAGCACAGAAGAGGATTATGTGAAACCTATAATAAAATTGTTTAAGAGCAGGTAAGTTGCTTCATTAAAGGATACTGTTTTACACTCAATGAATTCAGAAAAAATTAAATACTATTTATCTTTTATTGCCTTTTTTCTATGCCTTAGCTTGCATCCAGGAATCGCACAAGAAGTACAGGTTCGGTCAGTCATTGAAAGGGACACAATACTTATTGGAGATCAGGTTTTATTTAGAATTGATGTAGCTCAACCCCTTCAAGTAAAAATCTCGTTTCCGGTATTTAATGATACAATAATTGATAAAATTGAGGTAATCAATACTATTGATAGGGATACTTTAGAAATCGATGATGAATTTATCCAGGTAAGACAAGATTATCTTATAACCTCTTTTGACAGTGGATTTTATGAGATCCCAGAACAAAAATTGTCATATCAGTCTGGAGACGATATGATTGATGTTCTATCAGATCCGGCCTATCTTCTTGTTCTGACCATGCCTTTAGATACTGCCCAGGCTATTTTTGATATAAAGATGCCTTATGGTGAACCAATTACTTTGGCTGAGGTCCTGCCTTATGTGTTGGCAGCTTTGTTGGCTATAGCAATAATCTTTTTTCTAGTCCGGTTTATTCGTAAATATAGACGAAAAAGAAAGGGAATTGTTTCCAAAAAACCAGATGAACCAGCACATATCGTAGCACTTAGAGAACTGGATAAGTTGAAAGGCGAGAAACTGTGGCAAAATAACAGGGTAAAAGTATATTTTACCCGGATTACAGAAATATTAAGGATATATCTGGAAGGTAGGTTTGATGTTCATGCCCTGGAACAAACAAGTGAAGAAATTTTGGAGGAGGTCAGAAAATCAGGTTTCAACGACAATCGTTTATATGCAAAGCTTAAGGAAATTTTAACACTTTCTGACCTGGTTAAGTTTGCTAAAATGAAACCCATGCCACAGGATAATGAAACATGCTTACTCGATGCATATATTTTTATTAATGAAACCAAACCAGTTGATAAGGTCATCGAGCAGGATGAAGATGAGGGAAGCTCTGGTGAGGAGAATCTTGATGAAAATAAACCGAATAAGAATTTGAAAGAAAATTTGAGTACCAGCGAAATAAAATGAAAGATCTAGTATTTCAGTCACCGAATTTGTTATACCTGTTGCTACTTTTGCTTCCGGTAATTGTCTGGTACATTCTTAAAGAGAAAGAATCTAAGCCAAGTCTACAGTTTTCTTCTTTAAAGGGATTTCAGAAAGGAAGAAAATCTATCAGGTTATATCTTAGGCATATACTTTTTGTATTAAGACTCCTTGCTATAGCACTCATCATTGTTGTGTTGGCCCGACCCCAATCTACAAAACATTGGAGAAATGTTACAACTGAGGGCATTGATATAATTATTGCTTTGGATATATCGAGTAGTATGCTAGCTCGTGATTTTCAGCCTGATAGGCTTGATGCATCAAAAGATGTTGCTATTGAGTTTATTTCAGGGAGACCAAATGACCGTATTGGTTTAGTCGTTTTTAGCGGTGAAAGTTTTACACAATGTCCGCTTACGAGTGATCATGCTGTTTTAATAAATATGTTCAGAGATATCAAAAGTGGTATGATTGAAGATGGAACAGCTATTGGTAATGGCTTGGCAACCTCAGTAAGTCGCCTGAAAGATAGTAAGGCAATTAGTAAGGTAATAATATTGCTTACAGATGGAGTAAATAATAAGGGTGAGATTGCCCCCATAACAGCAGCTGAGATTGCAAAAACTTTTGGAATCAGGGTATACACGGTTGGAGTGGGAACTTTGGGAATGGCACCATATCCGGTAAATACCCCCATGGGCATTCAATATAGGAATATGGAAGTTAAAATAGATGAAGAAGTATTGCAGCAGGTGGCTGAGGTAACAGATGGAAAATACTTCAGGGCAACCAATAATAGAACGCTGAAGGAAATTTATGGGCAAATTGATCAACTTGAAAAGTCAAAAATTGATGTTAAGGAAATTAGCAAAAGAGAAGAGGAATATTTAATATTTGCATTATTTGCTTTGATATTTTTGCTTGGAGAGGGATTATTGAGAACAACAGTTTTCAGATCATTGCCCTAAAATTGAATTGAATAAGAAAGTAGTTTTAATAAAGTTTAGAATAAAACCAGGAAAAATAGATGTTTAGGTTTGCCAATACGGAATATTTGTACCTATTATTTTTGGTACCAGTTCTGCTCCTGATTTTTAGGCTTGGAAGAGGACTTACAAGAAGAAGATTGAAGCAGTTTGGGGATCCAGATATTCTTAGGGATCTTATGCCGGATTTGTCCTATTCCAGACCCATTGTAAAATTTTTACTTTATGTAACTGCACTAGTTTTCTTAATCCTTGCAGTAGCACGACCTCAGTTTGGAACAAAGTTGCAGGAGGTGAAGCGAAAGGGGATAGAAATTGTTATTGCACTGGATGTTTCGAATTCTATGTTGGCGCAGGATATCCAACCGAATAGGCTTGAGAAAGCAAAGCAATCAATCTCTAAACTGGTAGAACGGCTGGTAAATGATCGTATTGGTTTAATTGTATTTGCTGGACAGGCTTATACGCAGATTCCAATAACAAACGATTATGCTTCAGCAAAAATGTTTCTATCTTCTATTTCAACGGGTATAGTCCCAGTTCAGGGAACAGCTATTGGTTCGGCCATTCAACTTGCAATTAAGTCATTTACTCAGCAGGAAGATATGAGCAGGGTATTAATAATAATTACAGATGGTGAGAATCATGAAGACGACGCGATAGCCATAGCAGGTGAAGCTGCTTCAAATGGAATAAAAATCTATACCATCGGGGTGGGTTTAGATAAGGGATCACCCCTTCCTTTATCCTCAGGTTCTGGTCAGCAGGATTTCTTAAAGGATAAGGATGGTAATGTAGTTATAAGTAAACTTAATGAGCAAATGCTCCAGCAGATTGCAGCAGAAGGTGGTGGAAAGTATATTAGAGCAAACAATACCCGTTTGGGTTTGAATGCACTTTTTGAAGATATAAATCAATTAGAAAAAAAAGAGATTGAAGCGAAGGTATACTCAGAGTATCAGGATATGTTTCAGTATCCGGCTGCTTTGGCATTACTTTTAATTATTATTGAATATCTTATACTGGACAGAAAAAACAGACGTTTGAAACATATCAGATTGTTTAAAGTTGAAAATAAATAGCAATATGAAACAAAGAAATTTATTGATTATTGGTTTATTGATTTTTATTAATGTTGGCCTATATGGCCAAAATGATAAGAAGTATATCCGGGCGGGAAATAAAGAATTTGCCAAGGAAAATTTTGAAAAATCTGAACTATCGTATCGGAAAGCTCTTGAAGTTACCAAAGCTCCCTACAAAGCCTCTTTTAATGTTGGGGATGCACTTTATAAGCAGGAGAAGTATGACGAAGCTGCCAAACAATTCGAGCAGCTTTCAGAAGATGAAATAGATAAGATTGGAAAAGGGTATATGTATCACAATTTGGGTAATTCTATGCTCCAGTCAAGTAAATTGGAGGAGAGTATTGAGGCTTATAAAGACGCATTAAGAAATAATCCTGATGATCTGGAAACCAAATATAATTTAGCCTTTGCTCAGGATAAGTTAAAGCAACAAGAGCAAGAACAGCAGCAGAATCAGGATAACAAGGATCAAGACAAAGACAGCAAGGATAATAAAGACCAGCAAAATAAAGATCAGCAAGACCAGAATAAGAAAGATCAAAAGGATCAAAACAAGGACCAAAATAAACAGGATCAGCAACAGCAACAGCAGCAACAACCAAATCAAATTTCTAAGGAAGATGCTACTAGAATTTTGCAAGCTCTTCAGAATCAGGAAAAAGATATCCAGGATAAGGTTAAAAAAGCAAAAGCGAGCCAGGCAAGAGTTAAGTCAACCACGAATTGGTAGCATGTATTTATAGAAGAATGAGAAAAACAGCCTTTTTTATATTACTAATTTTATTTCCTGCCTGGTTACTGGCTCAGGATACTCAATTTTCGGCATCGGCTCCCAAAGTGGTTTCAACAGGAGAACAGTTTCGTTTAACATATACCTTAAATGTAAAGGCTGATCAGTTTATGCAGCCAGATCTGTCTGAGTTTCAGGTCTTGATGGGGCCAAGCACCTCTTATAGTCAGAGTACATCTATTATAAATGGAAAACTAGAGAGATCTGTTTCCTATACATATACCTATATACTTCAGGCAGCTCAGGAAGGAAAATTTCAAATTCCTTCTGCTACTGTGCAAGTTGGGAAAAAGAGTTTTCAGTCAAAAGAATTAACTATTGACGTTGTAAAGGGCAACCAGGCAGCTGCACAACAGTCTTCTTCCGGGCAAGGTTCTGTTAGCCAGGGAGCCATTGGGAATGATGATTTATTTGCCAGAGTGATTGTTGATAAGAAGGAAGTTTACCAGGGAGATCACATAACAGCTACTATAAAGATTTATTCAAAAGTGAATTTGTCTGGTTTTGAAGATGTGAAATTTCCTTCTTTTGATGGTTTTTTAAAAGAGGATATTGAGACTCCTCCATTGCGATCTCTGGAACGGGAGAATATTAATGGTCAAATTTATGGAACAGGTGTTATTTCAAAAGTAATTCTTTATCCACAGATGAATGGTGAGTTGGTGATTGACCCGGTTGAAATCGAATGCCTGGTTCAACAGAAGTCTTCACAACAATCAAGGAGCTTTTTTGATGATTTTTTCGACTCCTACCAGACAATTCGAAAACCCATTAAGAGTTCTGAGGTTAAAATTAAGGTAAAACCGCTTCCAGTTGGAGCTCCAGTAGGTTTTAAAGGGGCAGTTGGGAATTTTAAATTATCAGCTTCTATTGACAAGAATGAAGTGAAGGTAAATGATGCGATCACATTGAAGTTGGTGGTTTCTGGTACAGGAAACTTGAAGTTGATAAGCCCTCCTAATATTGATTATCCTCTTGACTTCGAAACCTATGATCCGAAAACGAGTTCTAATTTAAAAACTTCATTGTCGGGCACTTCTGGTAGTCGAACTTTTGAATACCTTATGATCCCACGGTTTGCCGGTGATTATCGTATTGCACCAGCGGAATTTTATTATTTCGACCCCTCCTCAGGCCAATATAAAACGCTGCGCAGTAGTAATTATCAGATAAAGGTAAACAAAGGGGAGAACAATGAATCTACAACGGTTGTTGCATCTCCCACAAAGGAGGATATTCGTTTTATTGGAAAAGATATTAGGTTCATTAATACTGGCATGGTGAAGCTTAGCCAGGTTGGGGAAACTATTTGGGGCTCATTATGGTATTTTGGTGTTTTTATTATAGCAACCTTAATCTTCCTGGTGATTTATTTCTTCCGAAGGAAAAAAATAAAAGAGCAGGCAAATGGTGAATTACTAAAGAACAGAAAAGCGAATAAGTATGCCAGAAAGCGATTAAAGCTGGCAGCAACTCAAATGAAGTCTGGTCAGCAGGAGCAGTTCTATGAGGCGGTACTAAAAGCCCTTTGGGGGTACCTGAGTGATAAACTAGGAATTCCTGTTTCATCCCTTTCAAGAGAAAATGTTTTAGTTAAATTGAAAGAAAGAGATACTCCAAATGAAACGATTGAGGCCTTTGTTAAACTACTTGATCAATGTGAATATGCTCAGTATGCACCCAGTGCGGTTTCTGGAGGTATGGAAGAGATATATGGTCAGTCGGTCAAAATGATTACAAAAATGGAACAGGAAATAAAATAATATACGATGAGGAATTTGACAATATTATTCGTATTTCTCTATATATATCAAGTAGGGAATGGTCAAAGTCTTGAAGATTCTCTCAAGCTGGGTAATGAATATTATTCTGAGGATAGGTTTGAGGATGCTATTAATACCTATGAAAAAATAGTGGCTCAAGGTTATGAAGCTCCAGAGTTGTATTATAATTTGGGGAACGCATATTTCAAGTCACACAAAATTACGTATGCTATTCTCAATTATGAGAGGGCGAGGTTATTGGATCCAGGAAATGAAGATATAAATTACAACCTTGATATTGCGAGGAGCTTTGTAGTTGATAAAATTGAAACAGTTCCTGAATTTTTTATACCTCAATGGCATAAATCACTAGTGAATATGTTTTCCGGAAATGCATGGGCGATAATAAGTTTGGCTTCCTTTATTCTGTTGTTGATTTTCCTTTCGCTTTATTTATATACAAGAACTTATGGAATAAAGAAACTTTCTTTTTGGATTAACGTATTACTAGTGTACCTGACGGTATCATCGTTTGTTTTTTCAATGAATCACCGGAAAGGAGTCTTGCATCCGGGAACTGCTTTGATTCTGACTCCATCCGTAACTGTTGAAAGTTCACCCGATGAAAGTGGGACTGATCTTTTTCTTATCCACGAGGGGACGAAGGTAAATGTGAAGGAAAGTGTTGGTGATTGGACAAGAATTAAATTGAGTGATGGGAAAGAAGGCTGGATTCCAACAGGTTCGTTAGTTGAAATATGAAGTACTCTGTCATGAAGTATAGTTCATTGGCAGCTTTAGCTGCCTTTTTTTTGCTCATTTCAGTATCATCCTGTAGGAAAGAGCTGGGTCCTACCGATCTTCGGATTAAAAATGTGAGCGACTATGATTTAACAAATGTGGAAGTGAATACTTCGGAGGGAATACAGAATTATGGAACTATTACGGTTGGGCAAAGTACAGATTATAAGCGATTTGATAAGGCATATAGGCAGGCACAGATAGAATTATATATTGAAAATGAAAAATATACATTTATTCCTGTAGCATACACTTACGAGGTACCACTGGGGCAGGGGAAATTCACTTATGAATTATCTGCTGATACCACTAAAAAGGAACTTACAATACATGTAACAGCTGATGCACCTTTAGATTGAGGCAAGAATAAAAGTTAAAGCAGGAGATAAGAATTTGTTGTAACCATTTTTATAGGGTTTAATGGTTATACTGGCCGGAAAAATTATTTTTCCGGCCTTTTTTATACTTTTGAGCTAAACTTTTAATTCTCCTGCTATGAAAAAAACTATTTTTATTGGTGTTTTATTGCCTTTGTTTCTTTTTACTTTCTCGCAAACACAGGATTCTCCAAAACCTATTGCTCCCTATAGCCCATTTGTAAAGGCTGGCAATACATTCTATCTCGCTGGCCAGATACCAATTGATTCAACAACCGGGAAGCTTGTTAAGGACGATATCCAACAAGCAACAAAAGTGGTGATGCAAAATATAGGTGCTATTTTGCGTAAAAATGGGATGGATTATTCAAACCTGGTAAAATGCACCGTTTATCTCAAGGATTTGAATAACTATAAGCTTATGAATGAAGTGTATGCTAGTTTTTTTGATGGGAAGTATCCGGCACGTGTTGCGGTAGAAGTTGCCCGTCTGCCCTTGGATGCAGATATTGAAATATCTTCAATTGCGGTTAAATTAAAATAAGCACAGACTTCAAATTATTCTTTAACAATGAATTCCTTTTTACTGGCTGCCCTTGCTCTAATAGGATATATAATAGCATATCAGACATATGGTAAGTTTCTTGCCCGAAGGATTTTTAAACTGTCTGATAAGAATCCGATGCCTTCCCATGAACTTGAGGACGGTATTGATTATGTCCCAACCAAGAAGCACATTATTTTTGGACATCATTTTACAACCATTGCAGGATTAGGACCTATAGTGGGTCCGGCAATTGGAATAATATGGGGTTGGTTACCAGCCTTTATCTGGGTGTTTTTTGGATCGATCCTGATGGGGGCTGTTCATGATTTTACCACCTTAGTTATTTCTGCAAGGAACAAAGGGAAAACCATGGGTGAACTTACAGGTGATATCATTAGTCCATCTACCCGGTATGCGTTTCAGTTCATTATGCAGTTTTTACTTTTTATAGTCATTTCAGTGTTTTCAATGATTGTTGGTCTGCTTTTTGAACTTTATCCTGAAGCTGTGTTCCCGGTGTGGATGCAAATCCCCATTGCAGTTTGGTTAGGCATACAAATACGAAAAGGCAGAAATGACCTGGTTTATTCTATAATTGCAGTTGTTTTAATGTATATAACGGTTGTAATTGGGGTCTGGCTTCCTATTGAAATGCCACCACTATTTGGATCCTCTGTAACCACATGGGTTATTATTTTGTTGGTTTATGTTTTTTTTGCATCCACAATTCCAGTTCAAAAACTTCTGCAACCGCGTGATTATATTAATTCACACCAATTGATGGTAGCAATGGGCTTGTTATTTGTGGGACTAGCAGTGGCACACCCAGTAATTACGGCTCCTGCGATAAACCCGGCGGCAACAGCTCCTGGCAGTGACATCCCTGGTCTTGCACCCTTATTATTTATTACTATTGCATGTGGGGCAATTTCTGGATTTCATTCATTAGCAAGCTCGGGAACTACAGTAAAGCAAATTGATAAAGAAACGGATACATTGTTTGTTGGTTATGGAGGAATGTTGTGGGAAAGCCTATTGGCTGTTCTTGTTTTAATGGCGATTGCCGGCGGACTTGGAATGGATAACCCGGAAGCATATAGCCAGCATTATTCTTCCTGGGCATCAGCATCTGGACTAAATGCTAAACTGGAGGCCTTTGTTGATGGATCAGCCAATCTCTTTGGATCATTGGGAATTCCTCCACTGGTAGGTAAGTCAATAATTGCAGTATTTATAGTAAGTTTTGCAAACACTACTCTTGATTCAGCTGCGAGGATACAACGATTGTCACTTCAGGAAATATTTACCAACAAGGAGGGTAAAGTGCACAGACCTCTTAACAATCGATATGTGGCAACTTTTTTTGTTGTTTTGGCCGCTGCTCTGCTAACCTTTTCGAAACCAGCAGCGGAAGGAGCCCTTGCACTTTGGCCCTTATTCGGTTCTTTGAATCAACTTCTGGCCGCTCTGGCTCTGGCAATAGTTTCTGTCTATCTAATTCAAAAGAAAAAAAATGTATTAATAGTATTTATTCCAATGGTTTTCGTCTTATTGATGACCATTTGGGCCATGATAGATAATCTTATTGTTTACATGAATAATAAGGATTATGTTCTGTTAATACTTTCAGTAATAATTTTGACACTAAGCCTTTGGTTGCTTTTGAGTAGTATTTTTTCCCTACTGAAGTTAAGAAATGAAAATAAAAATTGAACTTATACAAATAAATATATGAAAGCGATTCAGTTAATAAAATATGGTGATTCCGATAGTGCATTTAGAATCGAAGAAGTTGATAAGCCAGTAATTGGTCCGCAAGAGGTCCTTATAAAAACAGAAACTTTCGGTTTGAATTTTGCCGATGTAATGGCTCGTCGAGGACTTTACAAAGCAGCGCCTCCTTTGCCCGCAGTGCTGGGATATGAAGTGGTAGGAAAAATTGCTGATGTGGGAAAGGATATAAAGGATTTTTCAGTGGGCCAGAAGGTAGTGGCTTTTACCAGGTTTGGAGGTTACGCTGAATATGCCAAAACTGATAGTCGGGCGATAGCCATTATTCCAGATGATATGGATAATGGCCAGGCAACTGCTCTATCCACCCAGTACTGTACAGCATACTATGCTGCCTATGAGATGGCAAATATTCAGGAAGGAGAACTTGTTTTAATTCATGCAGCCGCAGGTGGAGTTGGAATTGCTCTGATTCAACTGGCAAAAAGAAGAGGATGCAAAATAATTGGCACTGCTGGATCTGAAGAAAAAATGAAATTCCTGAAAGAGATAGGTGTTGATTTTGTAATAAATTACAGAGAAAAAGACTTTTCTGTCGAAATCCCAAAACTGTTAGGCGATCAAAAACCAGATGTTATTTTTGATCCGGTGGGTGGAAAATCCTTTAAAAAAGGAAGAGGTCTTCTGAATATAGGAGGTAGAATTGTAGGGTATGGTGCCTCGGACCAACTTAATAGAAAAAAGAGTTTCTTTTCTGGAATTAAATTAATGTGGCAATTTGGATTTCTACATCCTGTAAACTTAATTGTCAATTCCTCAGGAGTTCTGGGTGTTAATATGTTAAAAATCGCAGATTTTAAGCCAGAAGTGCTTCAACGAACTCTGAAGAATGTAGTAAATTTAGCTGTGAACAATGAAATTGAACCTTTTGTTGGTAAAGAATTTAAAGCCACTGAAATTGCACAGGCTCATGAGTATCTTGAGAGTAGGAGGTCTATTGGGAAAATAGTACTTCATTGGTAGTTTAATCTAATGCCCATTCAATAAAATGTATGAGGCACTGCACATATTCTTTTTAGTATTTCACTCATTTCTAATACTATTCAACCTTTTTGGGTGGATATGGAGGCCTTTGAGAAAAGCGAATCTCATCACACTTCTGCTTACCGGATTGAGTTGGTTTGTTTTAGGAATATTCTATGGAATTGGTTATTGCCCATTAACGGAATGGCATTATGAAGTGCTTCATAAACTGGAAATCACCAATTTGCCAACCTCCTATATTCAATACCTGATAGATACATTCTTTGATATCAATGTTGATCAGGAACTTACTGACAGATGGACTATGATACTGTATTTTGTGGCACTAACATGTTCCTTGTTAAGTATTCTTGTTAAGCGAAATAGAAAATAATTATTTAGAATCGTTCTACTTAATAATAAAAGCTGTATATTTGACCTGATTTATTATGTTTTATTTTAAATATATAGGTATGAAAACATTTTTCACATCAGCTTTAATGTTATTAATTTCATTTACAATGATTGCACAAACATCATTTTACGATTTTAAAGTCAAAACTCTTGAGGGCGAAGATTTCGATCTGGCTTCTTTGAAAGGAAAAAAAGTACTGGTTGTTAATACAGCCTCTAAATGTGGATATACCCCGCAATACGAAGACCTGGAAGCACTGTATGAGGAATTTGGTGGCGATGATTTTGTGGTAATTGGATTTCCGGCCAATAATTTCATGAAGCAGGAACCAGGTACAAATGAGGAAATACGGGAGTTCTGTACTAAAAATTATGGGGTGACATTTCCTATGATGGCCAAAATATCTGTAAAAGGTGATGATATACATCCTTTGTATCAATGGCTAACTACTAAGGATTTGAATGGTGTTATGGATTCTATGGTAAAGTGGAATTTCCAAAAATACCTGATTGATGATAAAGGTACTCTGGTTGATGTGGCTTACTCAAAAGAAAAACCCATGTCAGAGAAAATTGTTGACTGGGTAGAAGCCGATTAAATATGAATTGGCCCAGGTCATTTCATCTTATTTCTTGATTTCCTTTAGTTCTTCCGGTATTTTTATCGAGAGTTCCATCAATCCTGCAAATTTTCCATCTTTATACCAGGGGACTTCATGAATTAGTTTTTTCTTTCCATTCTTTTCAACAGAATAGGTATGTCCTGTCTGGTCTTCCAGCATTTTTTTAAGCTGTGATTTTGATGGCTCAGGGTGGCAGTCAAGTAAATTTGAACCAATCAAATCTCCACCACCATCTTTATTAAAACTCTCTAATGATGCTGGATTCATATAGATTATAGTTCCTTCTGCATCACAGATGGTTAATGGTAAGGGTAAATATTCTGCCCAATTCATTTATTATATGTTTTTAGTGGATAATTCTGTCCATGCTGCTTTAATACCCCTTTCAATTCCCTGACCTTTCCAATCTTCAGCACCTGGGATTGAATTAGTTTTTAGCAATTCTTCCTGTGATTTACCAGCTTTCATATTCTTTTCCACATAAACCAATAATTTATGCAGGAAGTTCTCCATGGCTTTCAAATCTTCTTTATTACCGGTAATTGCCTTAGGATCTAATGAATGCCCAAAAATAAAAATTGTTTCATTATCGAATTTTGCCCTGACTTTTTCCAGAGTTTTTATCCAGTTTTCAATATTAGATCCAGCTGCTGTATCAATATAAGGGAACCTCCTGTTAAATATCAGGTCTCCCATATGGACAATATTTGCGTTTTCAAAGTGAATTACGGAATCGCCACTTGTGTGTGCTGGGCCAAAATGATATGCTTTAATGTTTTCTGCACCAACCTTCTGTGACCAATCATTAGTAAATGTTACATCAGGGTATAATTGCTTAGCATCAGTCCCCCTGCTTTTCGCCGAAATCATTTGAAACTTCTTGGAATTTTCATGTGAAACAATTTTTTTGGCCAATCCTTTAAATGCGATATTTCCGGCTGTATGATCACCATGATGATGTGTATTTATTAAAACATCAACTGGATTATCTGATTTCTTTTTAATTTCATCAATTAAGTGGCCAGACTGTTCCGGAAATTGAGAGTCGATAACTACAATACCTTCTTCTGATACCATCCAGCCAATAGTACCACCCCGTTCAATAAAATATCCAACATTATTCCGGAGTAATTGCATTTCCCAAACATTATTCTGTGGAAGGAAATGTCCAAAAGCATTATTTGCCTGTAATATTGAAACTCCTGTGAATAAACTGAGTGATTTTAAAAATGTTCTTCTGTTTGTATTCATATTTAAGATTTTTTTGTTAGAACCAATATCCCAATTGCACATGCCCCATAAAGCCTTGCTTTTCACCAGATCTCATAATAGAAATTTTTAGCGGTCCTATTGGTGTATCAATTCCATAGGTAAGACCATACCCTGAAATTAAACCTTCAGGCTTAAAGATTTTGTTTACATCATCTGACTGGTAACCAACATTACCCATTAAAATTAAGTACATGTTTTTATAGAACTGGAATTGCAAATCAAATCTGGCAAATAAAACATTATCATTTCCTGTTTCAAAATACTTGTATCCTATAAAGGGCATATGCCCAAACCTATTCATTTCAGTAAGCCCACCCAATGGAAAACTATATTGAAGTGGGATCGAGTCTCCAATGGAAATGCCTCCATAAAAAGAGGGGATAAGTGTAAACTTATCCGATAATCGCTGCGCAAACCTGTATCTAAATTTAAAATTATAAATAGGTGATAATTCCACATTGGAGGCAAATTTTGCACCAACTAATGTCTGTTGACCTTTTTTAGGGAAATATGGATGATCATAGGTGTCTGCATAAAGGGATCCAAACAAACCCCAAAAATTATCAGTAATATCCCCAAATTCAATTAATGAAACATCTGGCTTTACCACACCATGAGTCCACTCTCCTCCCAATCGAAACGCAAGAAAATTGGTAAAATTCGATTGAATAAAAAGTTTTGCATCAGAGATAGAATAGTTAACAGAGGCAATTTTACTTCTTGAGGAATCGGAGTATATACTAACTGTTTCCCAGGAGCTTGAAAATTCTACTCCGGGGCCAGGAATTGGACCCTTATCCATAAAATATTGAACATTAAGGCTGGGACTTCTTCCTAAACCAAGAGTTATGGAAAATTTGGAGTCATTTATTAGCCAATTGTAGAAGGTTCCATTCAGGAACAAGGCCGCCTTGTAATCATTATCATAATAAAATCCAAAACGAAGTAGTCCACCAATTTTCTCCCTGAAATGAATGATTAACCTGGTTCCATCCACTTCTTCAACAAGCTCAGATGTAACTTTATCATAGTATCCTGAAGCATAAATGTCTTCAACGGCATCTTGAATCTCCTTCGGTGTGACCCATTCAAGAACAGAAAAGGGAAAGTCTGCTGTTGCGAATTTTTCAGAACGATTTAATAGGCCTTCAAGTTGAATTGAATTAATGAAAATGGAGTCAAATGAAGGTTGAGGATTTCTGACAAATTTTTCTTCACTCAAAGCATTTAATGAATCAGCTAATGATTTAAGCTTAGAGTAGACTTCACGACCTGCCTCTTCTCCAAACGCAATGAGTGAATCACCAGCAGTAAAACTAGAAGTACCCCGACCTTTTAAATCGGGTCTAATATATATATCTACCGATTTTTTGTTTTCCTCCATTACTTTAGCAGAGGACATGAAAATTACATCTACCAATAGGGTTATAAGGTTAGATTCTTTTTTCCCCTGGGAGCCATGACCCACATCGACTCCAATTATAATATCTGCCCCCATTTTAATGACTTCTGCTACAGGAAAGTTATCAGTAATTCCGCCATCAACATATTTGTGGCCATCAATTTCCATTGGGACAAATACAGATGGGATAGACATACTGGCACGCATCGCATCAGGCAAACTTCCCTCCTTGAAAACAACCTTATCACCAGATTCAATATCAACGGCTACACAGAGAAAAGGAATTGGTAATTGATTAAAATCTCTAATGTTATAAACTGGAGAAGTGAGTTTTTTAAATTCACTTTCAACATGTTGTCCCCTAATTATTCCCTCAGGTAATTTAACCCCCTTCCTGCTGAATGGAAAGGACAATTTGAACCTGTCCTTATCATATTTTTCAGTAATGGATAATTCGGGTCTAGAAATTACATCGGATAATAAATATTCCCAGTTTATTGTATGAATGATGCTATCAATTTGATGTGCAGAATACCCAGCAGCATATAAGCCACCTACAATACTACCCATACTGGTTCCACCAATATAGTCAATGGGCATTCCTACCTCTTCCAATACTTTTAAAACTCCAACATGAGCCATTCCTTTTGCTCCTCCGCCAGAAAGTACAAGTCCAACCTTTGGCCTCTTGATGATATTTTCCTGTGCTCTGGAATTCGTGAATGAGATAACTGCCAAAATAATTGTAAAAACGACAATATTTAAACATTTGAATCTCATGTTCAAAAAGATATTTTTTTTACGATTTAAGCAGGGTTAAGATTTTCTGCACCAGGGAGTTTTCCAACTAAT
>RCNC010000431.1_pt1 | contig 26638 bp, 24 predicted proteins | sample 2041301 | NCBI WGS metagenome assembly RCNC01 (sample SAMN09708231, study PRJNA481090) | Marine sediment metagenome, whole genome shotgun sequencing project. | biome: marine sediment; feature: ocean; material: sediment; isolation source: Sewage treatment plant 13A marine sediment (STP13A) ... | reverse complement strand
ATTGCAAATCACCTTTCACAGAACCTTTAACTCGCCGGGCATAGTAAGTCGATACCACAGTAACAAGGACCATAGCGAAAGGGAGTAGATTAAAATAGCCACCGAAGAAGGGTAAATTAAAGCCCAGCGAAAATAGACGATCAGATACCGACAGGTCATTTATCCACAGAAAGGACGCATTGCCAAGCTCCGGGGTTTCCGCAATCACATTAAACAACGCGATCAGTATCGGTATCTGGATGAACAGGCCCAGCATGCTCTTGAAAGGGAGTAGATGGTCGAAGTCTTCCTTCTCGTATAAATCGACCATTTGCTGACTAAGCTCCAATCCGGAATAATTTTCCTTAATGTATTGCAGCTTGGGTTGTATAAGCTCCTGTTGCGCGGCTGCCCGCTCCTGGTACTGCAAAGAAATTCGCGTAACAGGAATCGTTAAAATTCGCACAATGAGCGCCGCTAGAATCAGGGCTACTCCCCAATTATTGGTAACCGAGAAAAGATAGAGCAACAGCCTGGCAAGCGCCAGGCAAATCCAGCGAAACCAATCCCACAAATTGATCAACACCGCACTGTCCAGTGGCACATCCAGGCCCGCTAGCAGTTTCTCACTTTTGGGTGCGGCTACGATCTCAAATGCAAACTCCAGAGAATCTCCAGGCTGCAACAAGACCGGCTTATCTGGAAACAGCCCAATCTGCTGCGGAACCGTAAGTTCTTCGGCAGAAGAATCTGTCGAGACAAATGAAGCCAGTTGGATTTTGGAAGCACCATTCCCTCCAGTTGCTCGAAGCGCTATCAGATGGTATCTATTGAGCCAGCCAAACCACCCTACTTTTTCACTTGCCGGGAATTCTTCTCCCTCCAGGCGAAAAACACGCTCAGGCTCAGCTGCTTTTGAGAAAAAGGAATTCATGTAGGAATAAATGGAGGAAGCATAGCCTCCCAGCGGATCACTTATCCCTTCAAACCCAGACCCGAAAACCAGGTGCGTCGCCCCGTCTGCTCCCAGACTAAGCGTTTCCGTTGACTGATTACTGAGCTTGTAATTGATTCGTATTGTGTAAGGTGTAGCACCCAGAGACAACATCCTGTCCAATATCACGCCATCTGTGAAGTCAAATACGCTGGCAACTACCCTTTCGCCTGCAAGCTCATCGCGAATTTCCTGCGAGCGGAGTTTGCTGTCGAAGGGGCGGGATAATGCCAGCAAATTGCCTCCATCCAGTAGCGTGACGAACTCGGTAGCTTCATCGCCTCCCGACACAACAGCTACTGTCTCGATACCCCCGCTGTCGCTGCTAATTGAAATCTTAAGAAAGTCAGAATCCAGGGTCAGGGCCGCGTTCGCAGATTGGGCTGCTACCAGCATTAGCAGCACAGCCCATACGAATGCATATCCATGCTTAAAACTTTTCAATTCATTTCACTCCAGACCTGCTCTTGCGACATCGATTGTCAAAGCCGTATAAATGATGCGTTAACCAGAGGTTCATTATTGCTTCAAATGAAAAGTAATAAAATACGTAAAAATGACAGCTGCATCACAATTCCAGTGAGAACGCTGTGTACAGCACCACTAATCATACCTTCCTTACGCATCGCCATGTTTGGCAAGGAGGTGTTGAGACGTTCCCCGGGGATTCTCGAAGTGATACCAGGGTAGCAAGACTTACAATCCGAATTGACATTGCATGATCCGGTCGAGGAGAATGCTGTCTGATTACCAGTCTGGACGCAGCTTTCAGTCCAAAATCATGAACGGGCATTCCCGGATAATTCCAGCCCAGGCAAACTAAAAAGTCGGAAAAAAGTATGTCGCATCAGTCGTTACCATCATCATTCAGGGATCCCAGCGGTTTTCTATTTGAACAGAACGGAAAAGTACTGCGGCAGGTAAACCTGGGTTACCAGCAAGAATATGACCAATTAATGGGGTCGGGTCTATATGAGGCCCTTACCAAGCGGCAGCTCCTGATTCCACACGTGGAAATCGACAACGACGCCACGGATTGCTACAAAACCCTGGAACCAACCCAGATCGCCTATATTTCTTATCCTTACGAATGGTCATTTAGCCAGCTAAAGGATGCGGCGCTACTGACATTGGAAGTACAGATTGAAGCGCTTAAATTTGGCATGTCACTTAAAGATGCCAGCGCCTACAACGTACAGTTTCACAACGGGAAAGCAATATTTATCGACACCCTCTCTTTCGAGAAGTACGAAGAAGGCACAGCCTGGGTAGCCTATCGTCAATATTGCCAGCATTTTCTCGCACCTCTGGCCCTGATGTCACAGGTAGATCACCGACAATCACGCCTGCTGCAGTGCTTCATTGACGGAGTTCCACTGGACCTTGCCAGCCAGATGTTGCCGCGAAAGACCTGGTTCAAGTATTCCCTGCTGGCGCATATACATTTGCACGCCAAAACACAGCAGCGCTTTGATGATGTCGGCCGCGACCAGGACAGCGCTCCCCAGGTGAAAGTGAGTCGTGCAAGGCTCGAAGGGCTGTTAGCCAGCTTGAAGAGCGCCACCGAATCTCTTTCCTGGAAGCACTCTGCCACTGAGTGGGGCAATTACTACCAGGACACCAATTACATTGACGAATCCATGCAGCACAAAGAGCAGTTGGTTGCCCAGTTCCTGCTTGCCTCGGACAAGTCCGCCACGCCCATGGCAGCGGATTTTGGGGCCAATACGGGTAGATTCAGTCGCATTGCGGTGGATTCTGGCTTCCTTGTACTAGCACACGATATTGATGTAGTCGCTGTCGATAAAAATTATCGGGACGCGAAGAAGAATAACGAAACGTCTATCCTGCCCCTGGTACAGGACCTTGCCTCACCCAGCCCCGCTATCGGCTGGGCCAACAAGGAGCGTATGTCTTTCGTCGAGCGCCATAATGTCGATGTTGGCATGGCGCTGGCAATCATCCACCACATACATATTTCCAATAACGTTCCCCTGGAGAAAATCGCAGAGTTTTTCAGTACCGTCTGTCAGTCACTGATCATAGAGTTTGTCCCGAAATCTGATTCCCAGGTCATTCGGCTGTTATCAACCAGAGAGGATATCTTCCCCGACTACACCCTGGAAGGCTTCGAGCAGGCGTTCTCCACCTATTTTCGATTCATTGAGAAGGAGAGGATCAAGGACTCGGAGCGAACCTTATGTCTACTGCAAAAAAAGTAGGCTAGCAGGGTGTTCCAGTGATTCGCACCTGGCTTGGGCCAGCCGCTGGTATCCTGCTATTTGCCTGGTGTCTTACCTCCTCAGCTATCGCCACTGGCAAGACACTGCAGGTTGGGCCCGGAAAAAAGTTTGAACGTATCGAAAAAGCTGTCAAACGAGCAAAACCTGGAGACATAATCGAGGTCTATCCGCGACTGTTTGACCAGGCCTATGAGGGCGTTGGAGTATCCATCAACAAGCCTCGCGTTACTATTCGCGCCGTCGCGGTGGATGGAGGAAATCGAGTTAAGGTTTCCGGTGATGGATATAGGCATAGCGGCCGGGGCAGCACGCCTCGGGCTATCTTTCAGTTTAATCCCAGGGCCGAAGGTTCGGTATTAGAAGGTTTTGAAATCACAGGTGCGTCGAACTCTGGAAACAACGGGGCGGGTGTTCGTATCAACCAGGCCAATAACATTACAATTCGCAATTGTGACATTCACCACAACCAAATGGGCATCATGTCTAACGGCAAGGCCGAGTTGAAAAATGCCGTCAACCAGCTTATTGAGTATAGTGCGATTCATCACAATCTCAGGCATAACCTTTATCTGGGCGGAACCTCGGTGACACTGCGCTTCTCTGAGGTGCACAATCCAATTGAGCTACACAATATAAAGAGCCGGGCCCATTTTACTCGCGTGGCGTACTCGTATATTCATGATTCTGCCAATCGCGAATTCGATTTGGTAGACTCTCCGCTCACGGCCCGCCCGGGCTCCCACGCAGTACTACTGGGAAACATCATCGCCAAAGACCCCAATACGCGTGGCAACCTGTCTGTTATTCACTTCGGCCAGGACAACAATTTGCCTCATATCGGAACGCTGTTCCTGATTCACAATACGGTCATTACGCCCTTCTCTTCCCCGGTCATTGACCTGTCAAGCAAAGAGGCTCGCGCCGTGCTGATTGGGAATATTTTCGATGATGGTGGGACCAGGCGGAATAACCAGGTACTCGGGTCCTCGCTGCGCGGAGGGGCTTCCACGGGAAGAATCAGTGGCTGGGGCAACTGGTTCGCACCGGGGTTTACCAGCGGCCTCGATAACACCAGCATAGATAAATCTGAGAACACCTTTGCGGCGCGATCCAGTCAACTGTATGTAGACCCGCTACAGCACGATTATCGTCTGCAAAGTTCATGGCCTGGTATAGGGCGAGCGGGCAGGCGGATCGAAAAGCTACAAATACCGCTCACCCCTGGCGCCTTGAAGATAGATGAACTACTGAGCTGGCAATATGCCCACCCTTCGGGAAGATACCCCCGTACTGCAGCAGAAGCGCCTGATCTCGGAGCGCAGGCAGTTGCAGGGCCCTGAATCAGTGCTGATCCAGTTTATAGATTTACTAAAGAGTTCTTCGAGTAGCTGCGCTATTCCTTGGTGGAACTGTTCTCTGTCAGTTCACTGTCAAGCTCTGCTGGCTTGCGCCCACCTAACTTCAGCTTGATCTTATGCCAGTAAAGTTTCAGGGTCACACCAATGGCGGCAAGGGCGCCAATGACGCTCTGTATTATCAGGCTACCGCTGCCGGGGTCCAGATACGCGTAGGCAGGCAATGTAACCAAACCCAGTACAGCAAAGGTAATCAGGTGCATTTTTTTGCCAATTTTTGAATTTTGGTAACTATTCATTATGTAAACCTGTGCCTGGATTGATGAAATTCAACAACCCTATCAATTTTTTTGATAGTGTCCAGCGAAACTCGTTACTACAGGCTTCTGTTGCCTACATGCTGAGCGGTGCCGCCAAATATCCCTACCTACATTAAGGGAGCGTAGCACAAACTTGTGCGAATTTCCGTGAGCTAAATCCCAGAAATCGACAGTGGGCGGTAGAATCTACAGGCGCATTCAGGGAAAAATCTGCCTTGGAGATTTTCACGCAAGCACAGATCAAGATATTGTTTTTATTAGATATTATCAAAATTCCTGCACAGGACTTAGCCAGCTTTCATGCTGAAGGGGGGTCTTCACTGATTTTCTGGTCTATCACCGGCCCCGGTGGATAGCCTTTTATAGTCATCCAGAGCCTGGGTTAATACAGTATGAGCCTTGGTGCGTCCAACATACCCCATGGTTTCGATTTTTGTTTGCCCTTTGTAGTTTGCAAACCACGTCTCGACAATACTCGTTACCCCGGGAAACTTCTTATCCAGTTTCTTGATTGTGTCAACCTCGTCAAAAATGTCATTGGCCATTACCGCAATCAGTTTGTCGTCCTGCTCACCTTTATCCAGCATTATCAGCATACCGATGACTTTCACCTCCACCACACTGCCCCGGGGAACGGCAGGCCCCAGGACGAGTACATCCAGCGGATCCCCGTCACCACCATTTTCAGCGGACAACAAGGTTCTGGGAACCATGCCGTAATTACCCGGATAGCCCAGGTACTTAACCAATCGGGGCTTGCCCTTCCTGAACTCCCACTGCAGGTCACCACTGGACTTTTCCACTTCCCATTTCTGGGTAGAACCGGTCGGGATTTCCACCACAACCCTGATGGTGTTTTCGCTGCCTATCGGATCTATGCCATCCACAAGATGCACTGCGGACTTGAGCGTATATTGATCAATCCGACTCAACTCTACCGCGTCGCTGAAAACAGGGGCCGCCATTGCATCACCGGGAGCCTTGGCGAAGGCGCCTGTAACAGCTAAAAGCACAGAACAAGCCAGTACATTGGCCAACAGTAGTTTCATCCGCATATCAGGTTTCTCACGTTTGGTATTTTTCTGGAAGATGGTTAAGGTCAGTCTGGTAGTCAGAGTTCCCGGACCATTTGTGCCGTCAATAATTCAACTGCAGCGGACCACTCCCTTCGGGCAAAGGTGTGGTCGGCATCCTGCACGGTCTCACAATGAACCCTTTTAGCTCTCATCAAACGGCGCAAGCTCCTATTACTTTCCGCCGCGCCCTTGAACTCCGCCGCAGTGAGATCATTGCCACTTAGTACGAACAGAACATCTCCGGGGAACTGGCCCAGTCCAGAGGAAAACCGGGCCACCAGGTCCTCTGATTCCTCTGCGGGCACTGCGCCATCGACTTCATCACTGGCAGCTGAGTCACCCCCGGAATTGTTGTCCATTGCGCTTTCCACCATTTTCGCCGCTGAGCTGGCCGCTTCAACGGGTTTGAATTCCCCGCGCAAAACCTTCTTCCAGAATGCGGTACTGAAGAAACGCCGCAGGTAGTAATGCTTCAGGTAAGCTTTTGCAGCCCCTTGTGTGCTGTAAACCCAGGGATTGGCAAGGACAAGAGCTTTCACCCTTGGATCACGGTGCGCATAGAATACAGCCGCTGTCGCGGCATCACATAGTCCCCAAATCACAATATCCGAGACGGCGCTGCATTCACGCTGGAAGGTATCGATTGCACACTGGATATCCTGGTTCACGCCTTTGAATCCGCACAATTCCCCCGAGCTATCACCCATACCACGATAGTCAAAGCGGAAGACGGGAATACCCTGCTCACTCAAGTGCCTGGCTAATTGCAGGAACTGTCGGTGGCTACCAACTCTATACTGGGGCCCACCCACCACCAACAGTACGCCCTTATTTGAGGGCTGGGCCGGTTGATGTAACTGCCCTACAAGTTCATCACCTTCACAGGTGAAGACAATAGACCTGACCTTGGCGGAGGCACTGCTTGCATCACCAGACGCGAATAGTTCGCCTGCACCCTGCTCCGGAGTATTCGTTGCTTTAAAAACAGGCGTAAAAGCGGCCAGAAACGCGCAACCTGGCTCAATCAGTGACGGAGCAAGTGCGATCTCCTGGGTCATCCAGAAAGGACTGCCCGAGACAGTTTCTGCGGTACCGTGTATGTTGCGTTCACACCACCGTTCTACCTGTGTCTGCGTTACAGGGAGTAAACCTTTCCCGGGGACAGCCACGACCTCCAGGGCTTTAATATCAATATGCAAAGGAATTTCAAGGTCAGCCGCCGCCACTTCCTCAATCTGGGTAAAGAGCTGTGCAGACAAGGAATAGCCCGCTACTTCAATCTCCGCGCCCCCCAGCAACTGTTCCCGTAGTTGGGCCACACTCTCGCCGGCACCCTGCATCAAGCCGGCGGCCATGCGCAGGCGTAAAAACTGCGCCATATGCTGCTTGCCACTGAGAACCGGCTGCCACAAGAGCAGGGCACTTATGGATTGCCCCACTTCAGCAATGACATCCAGGGCCAGCAGCCCCCCCAGGCGCACTCCCCACAGGGCAACCTTGCCCCCGAGTCGTTCCTGCGACCAATGCACGAGATACGCCAGGTCGGCTTTCCAGTTAAGCCAGGTTGCGGAGGAAAACTCACCCTCACTATCCCCGGTACCCGACAGATCCGGAACGACAACCGCAATCCCGCTCTCAGCGAGTCCGCGTGCCTGCCGGCTGACCATCGGCCTGCATTTATTCATTTCCTCGGCAAAGGCCGGCACATGAATTACGCAGCCCCGCAGTGGGACAGCCTGGGTCGGGACAAAAATCGAGACATGCAGCTTGCCGTTAGGTCCCTCCAGAAAGCCTGTCTTGATGGTGCTAAGCATGGGGTTTACCCGGCAGAGGGATTGACGATTGACTAAGCTACCTTGGAATTGACGAACTGCAACAAACTGCCAATGGTTTCAAAATTATCGGCACTGACCTCGTCATCGTCGATCATAACACCGTAGTTCTCTTCAATGACGGTAAGAAGCGATACCACGGCCATAGAGTCAAATTCCGGAATTCCTCCCAGCAATACATCGTTCTCACCCAACTTATCCATACGGTCTGATATCTGTAATACCTCGCCAATGAGAGCCTTAAGCTCTTCAAGTGATACCATCTACGTTCTCCAGTGTGATACGGAGGGATTCAGCGATATTGTGATCCCTAAACCGGTGATGGTAGCATCTGAACGATATAGAGAAAAACATCACTGACTTGAGGGGCTTGAGCACGGCTCCAAATACCCCATAGATCACTGCTGCCCGGGGATGGCAGCGGAAACAGGAAGAGGATTCACCGCATGCCCAAGACCCGTGTCATCCTCACAGTTGACACTGAACCCAGCATCGCCGGTGCGATGGAAGACCCCGTACGCTTCCCTCCCCTACTTGAGGAGCCTGTATGGGGCGAGGTGAATGGGCGTAGCGAGGCCCTGGGTTTTATTACGCGGACCCTCGAACACCACGATCTACGGGCAACCTTCTTCGTTGAAACAGCGCACACGCGGCACTTCGGCCCGCAAGCGATGAATCGCGTTACCGATCATCTGCAAGCAGCGGGTCAAGACATACAGTTGCATATCCACCCTGTGTGGAAGAACTTTGGTAACCCTCCGCCTGCCGGACCTCGCTATAACGATGATAGTAGTGCACTGGGTGAAGAGGAGCTTACAGCCCTTATCAATGAAGGCTGCGACCAGATTAAGGCATGGACCGGGACGCGACCGGTGGCGATGCGCACGGGCAATTTCTCAGCGAACCGGACAGTCTACCGTGCCATGAAACAGGCGCATTTATACCTGGCTTCCAATATTTGTATCGCCAGTGCGGATTACGAAGACCAGTCTCTATGCCAGGCAGGTGGAGTACAGGTCGTCGAAGGCGTGCATGAGCTAACGGTGGGGTGTTTTATCGATCCCGGCCCCGTCGGCAAAGGGCGCTACCGGGCCGCGCAGATTACTGCCTGCTCTGCCAGTGAACTGACTTCGCTACTCGATGAATGCCATGCCCAATCTGCACAGACCCTGGTACTGGTGACCCATCCTTTCGAATTCATCAAGAAAGCCGACTTTCGCTACACATCCCTGCGACCCAACCGTCTGGTGCAGCAGCGTCTCGAAGTCCTGTGCCAGTTTCTCCGTCAACACCAGGATCGCTTCGAGGTCTGCACTTTTGGCGCGCTGGCGCAGGAAATGCCCCTGCAACCCGAACCCGCTCCCTCTCTCAAGGGCTCCGTGCTAAGGTCATTGACCCGCGCAACACAGAACTTTGTGAATGACAGAATCTAGTATGGCACCCGGGAAGAGCCCAGCCCCCGAACAAAAACCCGCGGTGATTGTGCTCGGTGTAGATACACCCATTGGAGTTGCCATACTGCGTGACCTGGGACGACACGGGCATTATACCGTGGGCGTTGGTCGCTCAAAGAGCTCTATCGGCTTCGCTTCCCGCTTTTGTCACCGCAATATCATCAGGGCCAAGCCGGAACAGGAGCTTATTGATCAACTGCAGGCCCTGGCTGAGGAGTTTCCTGGCGCAGCACTGATCGCCATCAGCGAACACGATCATCTACTGCTCAACCGCCATCGTAATCGACTCGAACAGTGCCTGCGGCTACTGACTCCAGCGCAGGAGATGCTTGACCAGGTGCTCGACAAGGCTCGGAGCCTGGAACTGGCACAACAGGCTGGCATTCGTATTCCCGATACCTTTACGCCCAGCTCGCAGGAGGAAATCGAACAGCGAGCCGAGGGGCTGACCTACCCACGCGTGATCAAATGGGCTGATCCCAACAAGGTGGTTCGCGAGCTGGAACATGCAGGACTGGCTGTGCACAAGTGCCAGTACGCCCACAATGCAAAGGACCTGATAGAAAAACTGCGCCCCTATGCGCCCATTAGCGAATTCCCGCTGGTGCAGGAATACTGTCCCGGCCAGGGTATTGGCCAGATGTTCCTGGTTCGTGATGGCGAGGTCACCCTCCGCTTCCAACACCAGCGTATTCACGAATGGCCTCCTGAAGGAGGGGTATCCAGCCTCTGTAAAAGCTTGCCGATGGATGCTCACCAGGCTTGCCTGGAGCGCTCCATGGCGCTTCTGGGAGCCCTGCGCTGGAACGGCGTGGCCATGGTGGAGTATCGCCATGATCCAGCTAGCAACAGCTATTACTTTATGGAAATTAATGGCCGTTTCTGGGGCAGCCTGCCCCTGGCCATAACAGCCGGTGTACCATTCGCCACGGCACTGGTCGACAGTGGACAGGGTGACCCCACCAGTGTCAGCCAGCCCGATTATGCGCCCCGCCACTGTCGCTTCATGATTCCGGAGCTACGGCGCCTGGCAAGACTGATGTTCCAGCCAGATGCCATCCAGGACCCGTTCTTTCGTTACAGCAAAGCGCAAGAGCTGGTGGATTTCATACGCTATTTTTTCTACCCCGGAATGCGTTACTACATCTTCGATGTTCGCGATCCAGGTCCTTTTCTTGCCGACCTGAAAAATATACTCACCAAATTACTTCCCGGGCGCAGTTAGGTACCTCGGGAATCCCGATACTCCTGCACGAGATTAAGTGCTGCGCGTTCTATGCGTCCAAAACAGGAAGAAAAGTACTCCCGCGGGTGTTCGTAGGGGTCATATAACAGGGCAAATCGGGGGCGACACCAGAGCCCGAGAAGTCCTACCTGAACATCCTTCTGTGCAAGATGTGGCGCAAGCCAGTGTATATGGCGATCTTCCATAACCAGCAGCAGATCGCCGTCCCGAATATTGAAATCGGAGATGTCCGTGGTACGGTGATCACTAAGATCCAGCCCGTAATCACCCGCGACATCCAGGGCCATACCGTTGGCGGGAACACCCGTTGTGGTAGCCAGGCCAAAAGACACGACGGGTATATCGTCAACCGCAGCTGCGGTAAAATGATGCGCAAAAGGGCTGCGGCAGATATTGCCCTGGCAGATAAAAACCAGGCGCCTGACCCGCGACCAGTCCACCTTACCGTATTGACGGTAGGGCCCAAGGCGCCACATCATGTCCGCCAGTACGGTCCGAATCAGCCCGCGATGATTGGCGAACTCCTTCGTAAGAATATTCATTGATCAATCCATGGAGTCATAATACCACCGCTAAAGTCAGCGCTTGCCCGCGCCATCCAATTGTAACCTCTTCGCTGACCAAATATCCCCAGGAAACCGTATATTTGCATTGATACTGCAATCGGTAATCATGTAGACTTTTGAAATAATTATAGTTTTTCTTTCTCAGGGTTCGTGCATTCGCAACCGCACCACGACCGCCGCTAACGCCCAACAAGCAGAGTTTTATGACCGAATTAATCAATAACAACGATACCTTCGTAGAAGACTACAGCAACGTCAGCATCATCATTCCCGCCTATAACGAGGAGGATGGCATCGTAGCCACGCTGAATAGCCTACGGGAATATTTCCCGGCGGCAGAGATCATTGTCGTGGATGACGGCAGCCATGATAAGACGGCTGAAAGCGTGGCCAGCTATGAAGGAGTGCGCCTACTGCAGCACCACTATAATCGCGGTTATGGCGGAGCCCTGAAGACTGGAATGCGCTGTGCCACCCGGGAACTCATCGCCTGGTTTGATGCGGACAACGAACATCGCGCTGATTTTTTGCAGCAAATGATCCAGAGGCTGCAGCAAGAGAAGCTGGCGGCGGTGCTGGGCCAGCGCCAAAAATCGGTTTCCGTAGTACGAGGCGTCGGCAAGTACTTCATCAGGATGCTGGCCAGGATACTGCGGGTCAAATCAGGTTCTGACCTGAATTGCGGTCTCAGGGTGTTTAAACGCGACATGATAATGCCCTATTTGCAGATTCTGCCCGACACCTATAGCGCCAGCCTGACTTCCACCATCATTCTGGTGGAGCAGCACTACCCCTTTGAGTTCCACCCGATACAAACCAATCACCGCATAGGTAACAGCAAGGTCGCATTGAGTGATGGTTTTAATACCATGCTATTGGTCATGCGGGTCATCACCCTGTTTGCGCCCATGCGTATTTTCCTGCAGGCCAGCCTCTATCTCCTGTCAATTGGCGGCTTTTATAGTATGTATATCGCCTTTAGCAAGGGCGAGGGTGTACCGGTACTGGGCGCCTTCCTGATGATTATCGGGGTGTTGGTAGGCATCCTGGGGCTTATTGCGGACCAGATCAGCCAAATTCGCATTTCCGCTCTTGCGCCACCCCCTTCAAGTGAATTCGGCAAGGACTAGGTTGCCTGGGCACTTTTCACTGTGATTCGCTTCACAATACCCGCATTGTCACCCTGGGATCACACTGGGAACTGTTGTTATACGCCAACCCCCGCATATACTACTGCTTATTGTGGCATCCTGATCGACGGTCTCCCGGAGCACGGATTTACCCTTTTATAATCAGCACACGCAGTCTCAACAGGAGTCCCCACGGCAATGCACTACTACCTTAGCTCAATTGCCCGTTACTCCCGTGAGCCTGACAAGTTTATCAAGACCGCCCGTAATATTTCACGGGGCGCCCTGGTGGACACCTATGTCGTGTCCTGGCCAAAAACCGGCCGGACCTGGCTGAGGGTATTGATGGGAAAGGCCCTGGCGGAAGTCACGGGCAACCCTGACAGCACGGTGCTGGATACCTACGCATTAAGCCGGCAAGCACCCTGCGATACGGTAATGTTCAGCCATGGTGGTCGCTTCCACCTCTTCGATCCCTCACATTACCAGCAACTGAAGTTCAACAAGCGGCGCTTTGGCGGCAAAAAAGTTATTTTCCTGACTCGCGATATTCGCGACACGCTCGTTTCATCTTTCTTCCAGGAGAGCAAACGTACCGAGGTTTTCAAAGGGGATATTGGCGAGTTCATTCGCGATCCCCATCTGGGCGCCCGGAAAATAGTGAGTTTCTACAATCTCTGGTACCAAAACCACCAAAGCACCCGGGGTTTTGCCTCGGTGACCTATGAGTCGCTACACGCTAATCCCACGGTTGAACTACAGAAATTGCTGGCCTTTTTAGGCCTGGAGCAGGTAGAAAACAGCCTACTGGCGCAGGCTGTGGAATATGCGGACTTCGGTCACATGAAGAAGCTGGAGACCTCTGGCACCTTCCATGACAGCATGATGCGGCCCGGTCGAAAAAATGACGGTGAGTCCTTGAAGGTGCGTCGTGGCAAAGTAGGCGGCTTTGTCGATTACCTCGACGATGACATGCAGGCATACATCAAAGAGGTGGTAGACGAATTGGGTGTCGAAGGCTGTGACTGGTATTTCAGTCCAGAGAGCAACGCCACTACCACACCATGACCGGCAAGGTTGAGCGAACATCCGGCCCAATCCGCCTACTCGCAGAGTGGCTCCCGCTTATCGCATTTTTGGCCGCGGCCATTTACCTGTGGCGTAGCGACCTGGCGCCAGAGGTACGCCTGGTATCAGTACCACTCATACTGGGAGCAAGCGCCCTGCAACTCGTCGCCTTTTCAATGCGGGCATGGTTGCTACATGACATGCTGGGCAGGTTTAATATTGCACTACCCTACCCTGCAGCAGTTTCCTGTACGTTCAAACCCATTCTTAGTAAGTATATTCCTGGCAAGGTATGGCTCCTGGTCTCCACCGCCAGCCTACTCGACAAGTACGGCGTCTCCTTCAAGCGCGCGTCTGTTATTGTCGGCATTTTCCAGGTGACCCTCGCCATCAGCGGCCTGGTATTGGGCGCTCTTGCGCTGCTGGCATTCCAGCTGCCCGGGCTCAGCGAGGCAAACAGACTATTACTGATATTTCTGTCACTGGGTTTATTGGCGTTATTATTGGGCTCCAGCCGCTGCCTGAACCTCGCCCGTACACACATTCCCGCACTGCAGAAGCGATTTCCAACGCCCACAGATTTTCCCGCACTGTCCACGCCGGCGTTTTACGCCGTGCTGCACTGGCTGGTAATTGGCCTGGCATTCGCGCTTTTTCTCCTGTCAGTAGATGTTAATGCTCTGTGGTATCCGGTGGTCTTCCAGCCCCTGGCGATTAATCTTGGAGTGCTCGCGGTTTTCGTTCCTGGTGGCCTGGGTGTGCGCGAGGGCGCCATGGCCGCCTACCTGACACTGGCCGATATTTCGCTAACTTACGCTCTGGCATTGGCAGTCGCCGCTCGAGTCTGGTTTTTTGCCGGGGAAGTCATCACTTTTATTTTGGGTCTGCTGGTAGACAGGCTTTATTATTCAAGGCTATTCAAACGGACTTGAAATAATGAACTCTCCAATACTCTATCCAGACCCCCAAACAGCCCATCACGTTGCGCATGTGATGCTTCCAGGACAGCGCTGATGCCATCACTATCACGCTTTTATCCATTGCTTATCCTGTTGGTTGCCATTATGACGCTGGCCTTCGCCTGGATCGGCTGGCTCGACAGTGATGACAAGAATCACCTGGTCGGCGCATTCGGCTGGTTCGAGCAATTTCCCTACATAGCGACAAATCACGCGGCTTTACGTCACACAATCGCTATTCCGGTAGGAATGAGCTTCAGAATGCTGGGGGTCTCGGAACTAAGCCTGATCATTCCTAACCTCATCCAGTATTTCGGCATCATCCTGATGACCTGGAGTTTTCTGCGCCGCAGCGTCAACGAGCAAGTGGCCCTGGTGGCTTGCCTGTTAATAGCCACAGTTCCCGTGTTCCCCATTTTTGCATCCGTGGTCTTTACCGAGACCACGGAATTATTCTATATCGCACTGTCATTCTGGCTCTTCCACAGCGCTACTCTTAGCGAACGAAAGATCGGCTGGCTATTCGCTGCAGGGATTAGCGCGGGATTAGGCTGGCTCACCCGGGAAACAACTGCCGCGCTACTACTGCTATACGGCGTCCTTTTTCTCATCGGCTACGGTATTCCAAGGCGCTATTACTGGGTCATGGCCGGCGGGTTTCTATTGGTCGCCGGCCTCGAGGCATTGGCCATGGGCGCCTTGACGGGGAATCCTCTGTACCGCTACGAAATCGTACTGGGCAAACAGGGAAATATCCCCTACAAGGGCGCTGTCGACGGGGATGTGTTCAATCGCATTGGCAACGTAGCAGTTCACCCGGTACTGGATCCCCTGCTGGTGCTGTTTGCAAATCATGAATTCGCGCTGCTCTTCTACGCTGCAATTCCGGCCGCCATCTGGTGCTGGCGCGCACCGGGCCTGCCCACACAGCAACGCAACACCCTGCGCCTGTTAACAGGCTGCGCCATAATCTGGTTTCTTTTTGTGTCTACAGTACTGACCAACCTGCACCAAAGGTACTACACGGTGTGCGCGTATGCCGCCACTATACTTATAGCCGCCTGGCTGGTTCACGGCCTGCCACGGGTCAATAAATACTTGCCGATTGTCGTGTTTACCACCCTTTTGTCAGCCAATTTTCTTGCCATATACATCGACAACCGCTCACCGCTGTTTGGAGAGCGTGCGCTGCTTGAATTCGCCCAGCAAACGGACGAAGACATCTACACAGATCCCAGCACCAGACGCCGCGCACTTTTTTTCCTGACCAATGCTGGAATAGAAGACCGGATATACGTCTCTACCCCGCCACCTAATGCAGTATTTTTCTACAACCCCAACAGGGCGAAGCACTGGGCCAGGACCTATCCTGAGTGGACAGCTTACCAGCCCGATGATTCTCCAGAAATCGTATGGAGCAAGTCCGAGAAAAGGAAATTAACGGGAATAATCCTGCAGCGTACTGGCCTGCGAGACAAGCTACCGCCGTCCATCTACCGGCGCCTCAACCTGCCTAATCTGCCCGTCACGGCCTACCGCGTGCAATAGCATGTTTTTCACCCTATTCGCAGAATCCTCCTCTAGAAGGATCGCACGACAATTGTTCAATACGCGCACTTTCTGGAAGAACCGAAAAAAATGAGAACCACACCACAAATTACCGAGCGTTTGTTTACTAGCAACACTAAATATGACATCTTGTAGCCCTTGATATCTGCGACGTAAGATCGACGATAAGCAGCATTTCCTACTATCAATAGGGCGGAAAAGACCCTAGGAAACCAAGGGTGCTGGCAATCATTTCAGGACTGGAAAAAGTACAGGGGCGGACCAAACGGCGTTATTCGATACCCGCACGGTTTGAAGCAAAAACGTTATTCGAGTTGGAATCATGAGCAATACCTACATTCTGGGGATCTCCGCTTACTACCATGACAGTGCAGCCGCATTACTGTGTAATGGAGAAATCGTCGCAGCCGCCCAGGAAGAGCGTTTTACACGCAAGAAACACGATGAAGGGTTTCCGACCGGCGCCATAGAATATTGCCTCGCTGAGGCAGGTGTTGGCGTCCATGACCTCGATCACATCGTTTTCTATGACAAGCCCCTGGTCAAATTCGAGCGCCTGCTGGAGACCTATCTCAGCTACGCTCCCAACGGAATTCGATCCTTTGCCGCGGCCATGCCGGTCTGGCTAAAAGAGAAGCTCTACTTAAAAACCACTCTAAAGCGAGAATTCGCAGCCTTGGCGAACTGCAAGCCCAAGGAAGTTCCCAGCCTGATGTTTACCGAACACCATCAATCCCATGCAGCTTCAGCGTTCTATTTCAGCCCGTTTGAAAGCGCAGTGGTAATGTGCCTTGACGGCGTGGGTGAATGGGCCACGACTTCTGTGTGGCAAGGCAATGGCAAATCCCTGGACCCCCTGTGGGAGATTGACTTTCCGCACTCCCTGGGCCTGCTTTACTCTGCCTTTACCTATTTCACAGGCTTCAAGGTCAACTCCGGAGAATACAAGCTGATGGGGTTGGCGCCCTATGGTGAGCCTAAATATGTTGATCTGATCCTCGATAAAATCATCGACCTCAAGGACGATGGCACCTTCCGGCTGGACATGCAGTACTTTAACTATTGCACCGGCTTGACCATGACGAATAGCAAATTTGACGCACTGTTTGGCGGCCCACCCCGTCCCGCTGAGAGCGAGGTTAGCCAGCGTGAAATGGACCTTGCTGCCTCTATCCAGGCGGTCACTGAAGAAGTCGTACTGCGTCTTGCGCGTACTGTCCACAAGGAAACTGGTGAGAAAAACCTGTGCCTGGCAGGTGGCGTAGCACTTAACTGCGTGGCTAACGGACGTATCCTGAGGGAAGGCCCCTTCGAAAACGTCTGGATTCAGCCTGCGGCTGGTGATGCCGGTGGCGCCCTGGGTGCCGCAGCCATCGCCTGGCATGAGTATCTTGGCGAAGAACGCCACGTCAATGGCAGTGATGCAATGCGCGGCTCCTATCTGGGACCACAATATTCCGCCGAAGAGATTCGTACACAACTGGATGCACGCGGTGCCGTATACCAGGAGTTGGATGACGACACTATGATGCCTAAACTGGCAGAATTACTGGAACAGGAAAACGTTCTCGGTTGGGCGCAGGGGCGTATGGAATTCGGCCCCAGGGCTTTGGGCGGCCGCTCCATCATCGGCGACCCACGCAGTGCCAAGATGCAATCAGTGATGAACCTGAAGATCAAATACCGCGAATCTTTCCGGCCATTTGCACCCTCTGTTCTGGCCGAAAGGGTTGAAGACTATTTCGAACAGAAATGTGCAAGCCCCTATATGCTTATGGTGGCTCCCATCGCCGAGAACTTGCGTATACCGATGACGGAAGAGCAGGAAAAACTGTTTGGTATCGAAAAGCTTAACGTACCACGATCCGAGTTACCCGCCATTACACACGTGGATTATTCAGCGCGCATTCAAACGGTGCACACCGAAACCAACCCCCGCTATCACAAACTGATTCAGGCCTTCAATGACCGAACAGGCTGTGGCGTGCTGGTGAACACCTCGTTCAATGTGCGCGGTGAACCTATCGTCTGCACACCCGACGATTCCTACCGCTGTTTTATGCGTACCGAGATGGACTATCTGGTAGTTGAAAACTTTCTACTTGACAAGAGAGAACAGCCTGCCTGGCAGGAAACCGATAATTGGAAGGAAGAATTTGAGCTGGACTGATGAGTGACACAATGCATTCAATTCCCGAGTTAGACCGCCAGGGGCTGCGGAAATTTGGCATAACAACCGGCTTGATCATCGCTGGCTTGTTCGGCATCTTCTTCCCGTGGCTACTTGAAGCCGGCTTTGTTCGTTGGCCATGGATACTGTGCGGTGTCCTGATACTTATGGGGCTGCTAACACCAATGGCGCTGGGTCCCGTTTACTACTGGTGGATGCGGTTTGGGCTAATGATGAGCCGCTTTACCACGCCACTGATTATGGGTTTGGTGTTTTTCCTGGTTATCACCCCGATAGCAATTATCATCAAGCTAATGGGCAAGGATGCCATGAGACGCAAACTCGCAGATGATGAATCGACCTACCGGATAGAAAGTATAAAAACTGCCCGGGAAAGAATAGAGAGGCCATACTGATGATGGATTTTATGACCGACTTATGGGGCTTTATGAAGGAGCGTAAGAAGTTCTGGATGGCGCCCATTATTGTCGTAATGCTGCTTCTTGGGGCACTGATTGTTCTTACCCAGGGCTCAGCTGTAGCACCTTTCATCTATACCCTGTTCTAGCAGTGGCTAGCCATGAAAGACTTTTATGATCTGGCGGATTTTGACACTGAACAGATCTCTGATCTTCTAGCGCTGACCAGGCGCCTATGTGATCAGCCGGAGCCCCAGGCTCTGGCTGGCAAGGTAATGGCGCTGTTGTTTCTCAGTCCCTCTTTACGCACCCTGGCATCGTTTCAAGCGGCCATGGCACGTCTTGGCGGTGGTACCTTCGTAATATCCCCTGAAATGTCGATCCATGGGCTGGAAGCACGCTCCGGAATTGTCATGGACGGCGTTGCCGCAGAACACATTCGGGATGCGGTGCCAGTCATCGCCTCCTACGCCGATGCCCTGGGTGTCCGGCAATTCGCCGACCGTCGCAAGCTCGATGAAGATCTTGCCGACAACAAGTATAACGAGATGCGCCAGTTGTGTGACGTCCCGCTAATCAATATGGAATCAGCCATAAGCCATCCATGCCAGAGCCTCGCTGACTGGAAAACCCTGGATGACCTGGCTATACCGACACAAGGTGGCAAGCTGGTCATCAACTGGGTCTTTCATCCGCGCCCCCAATCCCTGGCTGTTCCGGCTTCCACACTGACAATGGCGGCCATGAGAGGCATGGACGTCACCGTATTGCGACCCGATGGCTTCGCCCTACCCGAGCCTGTGATGAACAAAGCCCGGCATCTGGCCAATCTGTCCGGCGGCACAGTTAGTGAAACCAACGACCAGGCTGAGGCGCTTGAAGGGGCCCACATACTCTATGCCAAATCCTGGGCTTCAACTGCTCATTATGGCAAAGCCGAAGAAGACGAAGATTTACGGCGGGAACAGACGCATTGGTGCGTGGAAGATAGCTGGTTTGATCCAATGCATAGCGATGCTCGATTTATGCACTGCCTGCCAGTGCGTCGCGGTGTCGAAGTCATGGATGAAGTTCTCGACGGCCCCCGCAGCGTGGTTATTCCACAGGCCAGGAATCGCATGCTGACGCAAATGGCACTTTTGCATCGCATGCTGGGTACGCAATGATCAAGAACCTGCTACTCGTGTTGGTGAGTATTTTTATTAGTGTTTTGATCGTTGAGGGGGCGCTGAGGTTAATCTATACACCCGCTCCCCTTGAAACCCGCATGGATATGGTCGATGCCGGACTGGACAGCGGAGACTCAACCGTAAAGTGGGATTCAGAGCGACTGGCCTATGAACCATTGCAGTCTGCCACAATTGCGCATATCGAATACAACAACACCGCCACAATTGATCGATATGGCTTTCGCAACCCCTGCCTGCAGGAACCCATTACAGGCCTACTGATCGGTGACTCCAGCGTATTTGGCATTGGCGTGGATGATGAAGACACTTTCCAGTGTGTCAATGCACGCCTGGGAATCAACAGCTATACCATGGGCGTTCCCGGTGCTCCGCCCAGCTACCTGATTCGCCTGGTTGAGGAACATGGCAAACCGCTGCGGGAAGAATTTACTTTCTCGGAGCAATTCTACGTACAGTATTTTCTATCTTTGGGTAATGACTTCGCCAAACTGGCTACCTTTGGCAATCAGGCACCGCCGCGAGAAGGTGCTGAGTCAAAATCCGCCGAGTCCGCCCCGCAGGAACAATCGTTTTATGAATGGGCCAATAAGCTTGTCTACCACGATTCAATATTGCGCTACTCGTATGTACTACAGATGCTCAAGCTCGTTGCCATCACTGCCGCGCCACAATGCAGCGAATGCAACTACCTTGACCTTCGGGGAGGTGACAGGGTTTATAAGAAGACCGTCACTGACGAAGAAGCGGAGCGCCATGTGAACGCGCTCCTGAAGTTCATGGATGCCGCCGCTGAGGCAGCACTAGAAGTCGGCGCAACCCAGGTCCAGTTCGTTTTGATCCGAGGGGCGCATATCGTCAGTGCACGCAGAATGGAAAAGGAATTACGACTACAGGGCGCCGCTGTCGAAGATTTCAACCTGGAATACCAGAGTGAAATTATCAACCGTGCCGCCTCCCAGAGACCACAGATCACGGTTTTCGATAGCACTCGCTGCTTGCAGGAGTACCCGCAAGCTGATGATTTACACTATCAGTTTGACGGCCACTTCACGAAGACTGGAATTAAAACGTTCATGAACTGCCTGCCGCGCCCTGCTATGGCATCAACCCGTTAGGACACAGCCGGGGGAATGGCGAACGGGCAGTTGCGGGCAAATATCGAACGCAAGCTCCAATCCAGATGGCGCTATTATCGGCGACAATTTCAGCTCCAGGATAATTTGCCCCACGGGGCCATGTCGTTGTATTTTTCTGGTAAACCATACAAAAAATGGAGGCTACTGATTTGTCAGTCCTGAATAAGCTTGTTTCCCTGGTCCGGGATAGCTGGAACATCATCGGCCTTACCTTACTATTGGTATTAGGGCTGGAGTTCTGCCTGGGTCTCTTCCTACCCACCCCGGGTGAGAGGCTGGTCGCCTCCTGGCGCAATATGGCGGATGCGGAGGCCAATGTTCCAAATACAGAGTGGGCCCGCAAACACCTGGACGAGATACGCCAGAATTGGCTCTGGCTGGAATGGGCACCTTTCGTGCACTGGCGCATGAAACCGCTCGAGGGCGAAACGCTCACCATTGCTGAAGACGGCTTCCGGCCCACCAGGGGGTTTTCCAATGAGGATAAGCCCGCCATTACTGTTCACATGTATGGCGCGTCGACAATGGTAGGCTGGGGTGCCGGCGACGATGAAACCATTCCCGCTGTACTATCAAAGCTGTTGAACGAGGACGGGCATAATGTCGTGGTTAAAAACTACGGCCAATGGTCCTATGTCGCCAAACAGGAGGCGCTTCTCTTTTCACTTGATGTCGCGCAGGGCAACAAACCTGACATCGCGGTATTCTACGACGGCTGCAATGAATTGATCGGCCCCCCTCAGGATCTTGCCCTGGGACTAATTTTTGCTACCAGAGCGCAAAAAGAACACGCGATCCTGTCTTATGAGCGGCGCCACGACCTGGTGAAACAATATCTGTTAAACGTCGCCAGGTGGTCTTCCCTCATACAACTGGTAACGCCGGACCGTGCCTGGGAGCCACCAGAGACGTTCATTGAAGAGCAAAGCAATCGCATAGACAGGGAGTACAGCCAATCGGTCAACCTGTCACAAAGCGTGGCAGATGCCAATAACATACAGACACTCTACTTCTGGCAGCCCATTGCGTATCACAAGCAGCACCTCACCGAGAACGAAAAGGGTGTACTGGACCTGGCCGAAGACGCGGAACGTGGTGGCAGCCTGGATTTTTGGCGAAAGTATATGGCCAGCGTTGATCAAAAATTAAGCGAACGTTTTGCCAATAGGCAAAACTTTCACGACATATCAGGCACGTATGACAACTCAAGCGAGTCATTATTCATGGACCTTTGTCATACCAATCCAGCAGGCTACAGAATGGTAGCGGAAGAAATGCTGCCTTATATCAGCGCGATGATCGAAGATCACCGCACGAAGGATAGCTCACCACTGCCCTAGATGAGATCTGGAAACTGCTCCTCAAGAAACTTTTTCAGCTCTGCAGCGTAGAGACCAGCCGCTTTACCATTGGGATGGGCATCGGTAGGTGTAACCCAGAGCGAGGTTGGCTCTTCTGCTGCAACCACCGGAAGAAGATCAAGAAAAGGGCGCCCCGCTTGTTCTGACTCCTCCTGAACCAGGTCAGTAACCCTCTGGAAAGGATAGGGGCCCAACTCGTGCAATTCAGGGTAATGGACTACCACCAACTCTATCCCCTGCTCTTCACAATAACGGGATAGTTCCTGTAGTGCCTGTTTCGCTGCTGTCCATCCTGGCTGGTCGTCGCGATAGAGGTCCTGATAGTACGTACGCCAATCAGTCTTGCCAAAAAACTGTCTTGTCAGAAGATCATAGCGGCCGCCAACGAAGACCGCAGAATAAAAATTCTCTAGAAAAAAGGACTCTTTACGCTTGGGCGTAATTTCGGCATCATTGATAAAGTAATTCAGCACCACGATATCAGGCTTGTAGCGATAATATTTTTTTAAGAACACCGCGGTCTGCATGGCCGTATTAGTATTGCCAATACCGGTATTCAAGACCTCGTATTTCTTATCTCCCTCCTGATTATTCAGCAATTTTTCGAGACGGTAAGAGGTTACATCTTCCGGCGGCGCACCCCAGCCAAACGCCAGTGAATCCCCGAGCATCATGATTCGCGGGACACCTTCTGTTTTCTCTATGGGATACTCATCGTCGCGCCAACCCACAGAATTTATCAATACCGGCACGCCCATGAATATGCCTGATGCGCCCGGCACATGCTCATGACCACCGCCTTCAATCGTGCTAACCTGCTTTAGTTCCGTGGCATAGCGCCACATCTCGATGTCAAAATTGGAACCATCGGTATGCATCATTCTCACATAGACCTCCATAATGCCCACCGCAACGAGAAGGCCTACTATGGTGGTCAAAAGTCCAAAAACAAAATTTTTCATTGAATATATATTCCCAGCACTAAAACCCTAAAGACATAGAAATCACCGCACAGCAGTTTACTGTTTGGCCATCCTATTAACGTGTAGCGACAATCCGATTATGCCACATACGCGAACCCACACACCTCGCAAAATCCAACTATAGCCAGCACAAACGAAAGAAGCCTTGCAACAATTCCCATGAAACGTCCTTATTACAGATTACCCATGAAAAAATTGTCGCTGCTTTAGTTATGCCGTGCTGCAAATGAATCGTCGAATAGCACCATAATGGCTAAAGCATTATCTACTCTAAACTCTTCTTCCTGAAAAAAATAAGACCGCACAAGAGCAGAACAACTATCCAGGTGGCGCGCAATAGCATTTGATTTTCAGCTCCGCCACCTACACCCACCATATTGTACAGTTCCTCGCCTGCCGCATCGCTCACGCCAAGACCCAGTGGTGTAAGAGGCAAAAATCTTACAACAATCAGAATCGGCGTGACCGTGGCTATGGCCAATACAGAGAAGTCCAGACCCATTGCCATCAAGCAAAAGCACGCAGCCACTATCACCAAAGCGTGCCCCACTACCGACATCACCACAATAATGGCCAACTCCTTATGGCAGTATCTGTAAGTTGCCAAGGCGTCGATAAACCTCGCCAACCAGGGCAGCTTTCTGAAATATCGGGCGCCAACCAGGGGAATGTAACCACAGGCAATAGCGAGCAGCACGACCGTCACCAGCAGGCAGACGCTCATAAGCAGCAGTATGCTTCGGGATGCTTCCAGGTCATAACTAAATACGAAAAGAAAGCTAACAGCTACCGCAAGAATCAGTAAACCCATAAACCCCAGTGCACGATCCAGGATAATTGACGCAAGACTAATTGCCGACCCGGCTTTGTGTGTTTTCTGCAGGTAGAGAAACCTGAGCCCATCCAGACCTAAAGTTCCCGGCAAAAAAAGACCCGAAAACGCTCCCTGAAAGCTTACGGTAAGGCAGGTGGCATATGACGCGTCAATATTCTGCGCCTTGAGCAAGAACCACCAGCGGCTGAGCAGCAATATTAGCGACAGACCCTGTGCCAACATCGCAGCAAGCACGAAACCAAAAGTAGAGTAAGACAGCAGTCCATTGTAATAAGCAACATCAAAGCGGCCACTTGCTACTAGCCAGTAGACTATCCCAATACCCAGTGATAGCTTCAATAAGAAGATAGCCGAGTCGACAAGCGGGCCGCGTTGATTGCCTACGCTTTCAGGCGGAATTAGCCCACTGGCCATACTCCCTGAGGATTCGCCATTTTGCTTAGGCTGTTTCAAAGACCAGCAGCTCCCGGAATGTCCGCCGTACCTCTTTGCACGGGGCCCGAAGCAAACAGCTCGCGATAGTATGACAGGTCGCTGGCCAACAAATCGCCCAGCATACGCCGATCCGCAACTGATTGTTCGTTTCCGGCCTCAGCCTCCGGTTTGCTACGGGCAACACTAAGCCTGTCAAATAACGTCCGTCCGCGACGAATCAGGGAATCAGGAACTACCGCGTAAACAGAGTCAAGTAGGCCCTGCTTGGTGAGTAAGTAGTTCAGTAGCGGAATATTCCTCCTACCCGAGGCATTGATTTTAATGTTCTTAAAATTCGATTCATCGAAAAATTGCGGTATTCCGAGGAATGTTTCGATCTCCTTGACGACGTCTAATGGAGACGCCTGAAAAAATTCAAAGTCGTAGAATAAGACGTTCTCCTGAAATTTCTCCCGAATCTCATTGATCCGGCTCTCCATAAAACCTTCCGCAAGCTTTAGTGGCAGCGAGTGAGTCTTGGAAACCTGCCAATCATAGCCCAACACCATCTCAGTGACCGGGGGCAAATTCCAGCCCAACGCCTCCATATTGCCGTGATGTGAAATGGCAAAATCTATGGGATTACGCACGCTCAATATTACCTTGATATTCGGGTCGAAGCTCAAGATTCTGTCCAGAGATAAAGGATCGAGATAGTAGAGTGGATTAACGTCCGCACCAATCTGCTCCGAGGCCTGATCCTTGTATAAATCTCGATACCAGCCCTCACCTTTATCATAGTTCACAGAGAAATAGAGGCTCTCCTTGCGATAGGGTACGAATATCCGGGGATGATCCGCCAGGGTGTGATACAAGAAAGTCGTACCCGATCTAGGCATTCCCAATACCACAAATATTTTCGAGTCCATTTACGCCCCTTGAGCACTCATGTATCAACATTCGGATCTTCGTTCGGCGAAAGAAACTCGACCTGCTAAAAAATGATCATGCCAAGCCAGGTCTCGTCGCCGCCTAGCCTTGATTAATGCGTACCACCGGATATAGGCCGCTAGTTATTTTTAGGCAAAGGCGCACTGCTCCTCACCTTATGAATTTCGATTACTTGGGAATTATCATCAACATCTGCACGAACAAGCGTCTGGGCATTTACGAAGACATTACTTCCGACACTTACATCATTGACAATAGTCGAATTCATACCAATAAAATTACTGTCCCCCAAGACAACACTTCCGCCCAATGCGCTTGATGAGGCCAGGAAATTGTTTACCCCCAACACGCTATCTTCGCCAATTGTGACACCTATATCGATGTAACAGACATCGCCGAGCACGACACCCTGATCCAGCACGCTGCCAGCAAGGACTACCGAACCATCACCTATGACTACGTCCGCCTCTATAATAGCCCTGGGATGTATAACCGAAAAAAGTTTATAGCCCGTATCACGTAGCCGTTGGTAGGCTAATCGACGCGCTGACATATCCGAATAACCGATCGCAAACACACAGGAGTATTCATGCGGTGGATACAACTGCGTGATGGCTTCATTATCCAATCCACCAACGCAAGGAATACCATCAATGACTTCTGGTCCATCAGGTTTGGTATCATCAACAAATCCAACGACCTCGGCGGTATCCTCATAGTAGGTACTTAGCTGGTAGTAAATCTGTCGGCCAAGTTTTCCCGCTCCATAGATAAGTAACTTCTGCTTCATGATTCCACACTTTTTGACTTTAGAAAATCAACCAAATGGTTAGTGTCTGAATAGTACTCGGCGATTTCCTCCTGCGAGAATTGGACGCCAAATTCACTTTCCAATTCAAAAATTAGTTCTACATGAGTCAGGGAGTCCCACTCTTCAATTGAATCAGCTGCGCAGTTCGCCCTCTCATAGCGTCTTCCCATTGTTCTCTCGAACAGGACCCAAAATCTATCTTCTACTGACAATTTTTTCTCCAATTTTTTAAAACTGAGGTTAGCGAGGCAAGCAATGCAGCAAACTCTTCTCTGGTAGGTGGAAACCTGACATTAATAATCTGGTTTGCGATTACGCAGGTATTCGGATACAGCGCGTCGTCTTGCCCAAAACTTCTGTGGCAAGGCTCAAAATACTTGCTCACCGGTACACCCGCACTCGCCAGGGATTCAAAGAAATTGTCACGATTTTTCTCCGGTACCAAAAAGCAATACCGCCAGAGAACTTCATTCCCGGTTTTTTCCGGTAGCCGAACAAAGTTATACGACGACAGGAGCTCATCCAGGCGCTGACTCTCTGACACTCGGCGAGCCACCCGACTTCGTCTCGACGACGA
>RCNC010000430.1_pt1 | contig 26646 bp, 26 predicted proteins | sample 2041301 | NCBI WGS metagenome assembly RCNC01 (sample SAMN09708231, study PRJNA481090) | Marine sediment metagenome, whole genome shotgun sequencing project. | biome: marine sediment; feature: ocean; material: sediment; isolation source: Sewage treatment plant 13A marine sediment (STP13A) ... | reverse complement strand
GATAGCGCACCAGGGCGACCAGCGCACGGGCGGCATCGCTGGGCAGGGAGAAGCAGGGCACACCGCCGGCTTTGAGGATGGCTTCGGTTTTGGCCCACTGGCGCCGGTCGGTCATCAGGTTGCACACCATGGGCTTGATCTGCCGCTGGTTGACCTGGGCGATGGCCTTGGCAATACTTTCCGTGTCCATGAAAAAGGGCGTGACGAAGTTGACGAGCACGCAGTCGAAGCTGTCGTCGGCCATCATCGCCTCCAGACACCTGCCAAAGTGTTCGGCGGTGCCGGTGGCGAGAACATCCACGGGATTGCTCACTGTGGCCTCCGGATAGAGTGTTTCCTTGAGCAGCGCCTTGGTTTTTTCCGACAGGGGGGGAAGGGTCAGTCCGGCATCGACGAGAATGTCGGTGGCGATGACCGCCGGCCCGCCGGTGTTGGTGATGATGCCCACCCGGTTGCCCTTGGGAATGGGTTGCGATCCGAAAGCGATGGCTGCGTTGATCAGCTGACCTTCATCCCTGAAATCCACGATGCCGGCCTTCTTGAAGATCAGGTCTGTGGCCATGTCCTCCCTGGCCAGTCCGCCGGTGTGCGAGGCGGCCGCCTGGGCGCCTTCCATGGTGCGGCCGGCTTTCATGGCCAGCACGGGTTTTTTTGCCGCCGCTTCTCTGACGGCCCCGAAGAAATCCATGGGGTCCCTGAGGCCTTCCACATAGGTGACAATGACCCGGGTGCCGTCATCGTCGGCCAGATAGCGGATGATTTCCGGGATGGAGATATCGCAGGCGTTGCCGTTGGATGCATAAATGCGTGTACCCACATCCATGGCGGAAAATCCCTGATGGATCACCTCGGCCACCCCGCCTGACAATGCCACGATGGAGATATGCCCCGGCTCGGGAAAGGTGAATGTGAAATTGCAATAGGCTCGAACGGCCGGGTCTGAATTGATGATGCCCTGGCAGTTGGGGCCGAAGATGCGGATGCCGTATGCCTTCGCCTTTTCCAGAAAGGCCTTTTCGATTTCGGCACCCTCTGGGCCGGTTTCGGAAAAACCGCCGGAGTTGATGATGATGTGTTTGACGCCCTTTTTACCGCAGTCTTCCACGGCCATGGGCACGAACTTGGCCGGGATCACCATGTGGGCCACATCCACCTGCCCGGGAACATCGAGTATGGATTTATAGGCCTTGATCCCGCGGATTTCGTCGGCCTTGGGGTTGATGGGGTAGATCCCCCCCTGGTAACCGAAGTCCAGCAGGTTTTTGATTACCCGGTTGCCGATGTGAAGCTCTTTTCCAGACGCACCGATTACCGCTACGCCGGCGGGATTGAAAAGGCTGTCAAGCATAATTGCTACTCCTTCTTGTTTACTTGCTTATGAAGATTCGCGTGACGAATTATGGGATTTAGGGATTAAGGAATTTAGGAATCAAAGGGATCCAATTCCTCAATTCCCAATCCCTTAATTTGCAATTGTTATTATTTATTTTCCGCCAACTGCTCGATGAAGGCCTCCACATTGGTTTTGGTCTGTTCGTCGGAAATCAGCCGCAGATCGTTCAGGTCCCCGTTGATGGTCAAGCTGGGGATGCCGGACTGGCGTTCGATACGCTGGGGCATGCCATAACGGCAGTTGGAGTTGTTGGGGCAGGTTTTGGCGTCATGGTAGATAATGCCGTCCACCTTGAAGAATTCCAGCATGTTGCGGATATATGCTTCCTTGGGTGCGTCGGCACGCACGATGAACAGCTCCGTGTAGGCCCGGGCCATGGAGTTGAAGGGATCATCCGGATCCAGGGCGGAGAAAATCCACGAGTTGCAGTAGGTCGAAGCCAGCACGTTGGTTTTCAGGGAGGCGAACATCTTGGCATGGGCCGACAGCCGACCCCACACGGGCATGCCGTCCCAATAGATCCGGAATTGTTCGTCTTCAATGGCGCCTTCCTTGTCGGCGATACGCTGGTTCAGCTCCGCCAGCAGGGTGCGATAGCAGTCGTTGGCACGCTGGGTTCCCCGGCCCACCACGGCGGCCCCCATGAGCGTGGTCCCGTCGAAAAAGGTGAGAGGGGACGGGAGGGCGGCGGCCGTATCGAGCACCTGCTTCCAAAGCTCCGAACACTCCCTGGACAGGGCCACGGTCTCCTTGAACCGATCCATGTCGAATGTATTGCCGATGACGTGCGCCAGCGACGGGATCAGATCTTCCATCTGCCGGGCAATGGATTTCACGTGGGCCGCTTCCACCTCCTGGACGCCCACATAGGAGTGGACGCCCACCACCGGTACATCGTACTCTTCACCGTAGAAATTGAACCAGTCCTGCACGTCGCGGCACTGGTTGGTGTTGAACACCAGCACATCCGGCTTGGGCGGACCCTGGATGCCTTCGAATATTTTGGCCAGGGGGGAGACTTTTTCCAGGTAGGCGCCGATGTCCGCGGTGAGGTAGGAGCAGATGTCCGGTGAATAGCCCATGGCGTTGGCCTTGGGGATCAGCTCCGTGGCCATGCGCGACGATCCCAGCATGGCCGAATGGGTTTCGGGAAAATAGACCAGGAACCCCATGGCCCGAAGAATCTCGGCCGGCCCCACACTGGTGCACCAGGCGATCTTTTGCTCGCCGGTTTTGGCGGCGTTGTCCAGCTCGTAGTAATAATCGGCCATGAACTTGCCCAGCACCTTGGACGATTCCAGCCGTTTCAGTTTTATCTTTTTCTCTTCGGTCATACCTTACCTCCGCTATTATGATTGAGGAATTGGGGATTTAGGGATTCTATGAATTGGCGGATTAAAACATCGATTGATAGACTAATTCCTCAATTCCCCAATCCCTCAATTCCTAATTCCGCAATTCTCAAACGTTTCTCTTGCATATAGTGCCGCGCCCAGGGCACCGGTGAATTGGGGCAACTTCGGCACCAGGATGGGACGCTTGATCAGTTCCTGGGTCATCTCAACCAGGTAGGGGTTGTGGGCCACCACGCCACCGGTCATGACCACTTTTTCGGTGAAGGCGTCCATCTCGGTGATTCTGGAAATGACTGAAAAGAAAAGCCCTTTGACGATGTCTTCGACCCGTTTGCCGCGACGGATATTCTCCAGCACCTCGGTGGCGGAAAAGACCGTGCAGAAGCTGCCCAGCTTGACCATGTCCGTGGACGCCGCGGCAAGGCCGTTCATTTCCGACAAAGGGATGTCCAGGCGGGGGGACATTTCCTCCAGGAACGCACCGGTACCGGCGGCGCACTTGCGATTCATTTTAAAGGCCGTCCGTCGGCCATTTCCATCTATTTTGATGATCTTATTGTCCTGCCCGCCGATATCGACAATGGTGATCGCAAAAGAAAAATAGTGGTAGCATCCTTTTCCGTGACAGCTTATTTCGGTGCGCTGGTCCTGGGCATAGGAGACATTCTTGCGGCCGTATCCGGTAGAGATCGTGCGACCAAGCTGATCTTTGCCTATATCGGCCATGGCCAATGCCTCGGTCAGGCATCGATCGGCGGTGGCCGTAAAATCCGTTCCTGATCGGTGCACACGGTAACCGACCATATGACCGTCGGCATCGATCACCGCTACTTTGGTTCTGGATGCCCCTACATCGGCGCCGGCGAAGTAAAGTGACTCGACGTCCTGAGAAGTTGTTGGTTGGGTTGTCGGCATGGTTCGCTCTTTTAACCTGGGTAAAGCGTTCACAACTGATCGAAGATAAATAACAAACTACAAATATCAAATCTCAAATAAATTCCAAATTACAATAACTAAATTACAATAAGGGCAAAGACCATCGATTGTTTGTCTTTTGAGTTCTCCAGTTGTTGATGATCGGCCGGCCCTTTCTTCAAGATTACATGGTTTGGAAATTTTGAATTTGGCTATTGTGATTATTTTTGACACAAAAGCACGAGTTTAGGGATAAGCGCCTAATCTCCTGTAACCCTGAATTCCTCTCATAGACGGGACTCCAACCCTTTGACCAGGCTTTGCAGGGTGATGTTGTAGGGGGTCTCGATGCCTGCCCGACGGCCGTATTCCACGAATTTCCCATTGATGTAGTCGATTTCCGTTCGGCGGCCGTTCTCGATGTCCATGAGCATGGAAGGCTTGTGGTTCCCGGCGTTGCGCATGTATTCGATGGCGTTGGGGTAGTACTCCCAGCCCAGCATGATCTCATTGGCCCGGGCTACCTTGACGCACTCTTTGACCAGGGAGTCAACGAGGTTGAAAATGATCGGGTCGTTCATGGCCTGGGACATCGTCAGGCCGGTGACGGCGCACACCGGGTTCATGCAGGCGTTGAGCACCCCTTTTCGCCAGACCATGGCAACAATATTTTCCGTATGGCGGGTGTGCAGGCCGCAGGTGGTCAGCGCTTCGGCAATGGCATCGGCGGCGAATTTGGCCTCCGGGTCCAGTTCCTGAATAAAGTGCGGCGGATGGTGAAAGGGGATCGTCACATGGGCCGGCCCCAGCAGGCCGCAGCCGTAGTTGACCACCGCCCGCATCACCGGTTCCTTGCCCAGGCTGTTGGCCAGCACCAGTTCGGTGTCGATGCCGTTCTGCCAGCTGACCACATAAATTCCTTTTTTGTGGAAACCCTCGATGGCCGACGCGATCAGCGGCAGGACATTGGCCTTGACGGTGACAAAAATGACGTCGGGCTTATGCTTGGGCAGGTCATCGATGCTGGTGCAGGTGTGGCTGACCGTCTGGGTCAGGTTCTCGGCGCCTTCGATGATGATTCCCCGCTTCAGTGCCGGTTCGAGAAGCTCGGGAATGACATCACACAAGATAACTTTATGGCCCCCTTTGGCTAAAAAAGCGGACACGATACAGCCCACGGGACCCGCACCGATAACGGCGAAAGTTTTTGGGACAAAGGGTTGTTGGTCTGTCATGGTTGCACCTCTCATCGGTCTGGTGGTTGTTCGGTCTGTCCGTCGTCATCCTTCAAGTTTAACGGAACTGCTTGGGTCGTTCGTCAACCACGCGAAGGGCCTTGCCTTCGCTTCGGGCGATGAACTTGGGCTCCACGAGGTTCACTTCCACGCTGATCCCCATGTTGCCTCTGATATGGGCCATGATTTTGGCTTCGACTTCAAATTTCTTGCGGTCACCGGCCGCATACACCTCCTGTTTGGCCTCTACCTGCACCACCAGTTGATCCAGGTAGCCTTTTTTGCGGACCAGCATGCGGTACTGGGGCTCCACCTCTTCGATATCCAGCAGCAGGGATTCGATCTGGGAGGGAAAGACATTGACGCCGCTGATGATCAGCATGTCATCCGTCCGACCAAAAATTTTGTCCATTTTGACGAATGTCCGGCCGCAGGCACATTTTTCGCGGTACAGGCGGGTGATGTCTTTGGTGCGGTAGCGGATCATGGGCATGGCCCGGCGCCGTAGCGACGTGAAAATCAGCTCGCCCTTTTCACCCAGCGGAACGGGTTCCAGGGTGATGGGGTCGACCACTTCGGCCAGGTAGTAGTCTTCGTTGATGTGGATACCGCTCTGGGCTTCGCAGTCGAAACCCACACCGGGGCCGCCCAGTTCGGTGAGCCCATAGGCTTCCATGGCCTTGATGCCCATACGCGCCTCGATCTCCGCACGCATCCCGGCGGTCCAGGGCTCAGCGCCGAAAATACCAATAGAAAGGGGTAGTTTTTTCAGATCCACCTTGAGCTCCTCGGCCCGTTCGGCAATGGTCAGGGCATAGGAAGGAGTGCTGAATAAGACGTTGGTCCCGAAATCTTTCAAGATCGTGATCTGGCGTTCGGTGAGCCCGGAGCTGGTGGGCACGACGGTACAGCCCATGGTCGTGGCGCCCTGGTGAAAACCCAGACCACCGGTGAACAGGCCGTAGCCGTAGGCATTTTGAACCACGTGCTCGGGACGAACACCGGCAGCATGAAAGTTGCGCGCCATGCACTCGCCCCATTGGTCCAGGTCGTCGGCGGTATAGGGGCCGGTGATGGGTTTGCCAGTGGTGCCGGACGAGGCGTGCACACGCACCACGTCCTTCAAGGGAACCGCGCAAAGGCCGAAAGGATAGTTGTCCCGCAGATCATTTTTTACCGTGAAAGGAAGTTTGGCCACGTCCTCGATGCCCTTGATGTCGGCGGCCTTGATACCTGCCTCCTTGAAGTTTTTCTTGTAAAACGGAACGCGTTTGGTCACCCACTCCACCGTCTCCTTGAGTTTTTCAACCTGAAGCGCTTGAATTTGGGCTACCGGCATGCATTCACTCTTTTTATTCCAGGGCATCATTTCCTCCTTATCGGTGGTCGGTTTCCTTCGGGGCAGACCCATTCGTCCGCCGAGGGCACATTCAGTTTATACGCAACCGGTCAATGCACACGATTAGAAGAACGTCATGCATTTGCAGCGGCACTATGGCCCAATTCGAATGCTTTCAGGTTGGCGTCCACAAACGCCTTTTTGGTCTTGGTGCGAATAGTTTCCTCCACATTCGCCTTGGAGATCGGCAGGATGCCGGTCTGGATCAGTGCTCCGAGCAACACGATATTCACCGACATGACGCTACCGGCGGTCGTGGCCAGGTCGACGGCATCGAAGGCAATGAGCCGTTTGGTTTTGGCCTTAATCAGGTCCTGGGCCCGGCCAAGGTCCGGATAGGTGCCGCGGCCGATGGTCACGGTAAAGGGCGGCAGGGGCGCCAGATTGGTAATGACAGTGGTGTCTGCGCTGCACTTGTTCAAGGCCCGCAGTGTCTCGGATGGCTCGAAGCCCACCAGCACGTTGGCTTCGCCGTCTGAGATGATCGTGCTTCTGGCATCGCCGAAAACGATGGCCGATTCAACTACACCGCCCCGCTGGGCCATGCCGTGAATTTCGCTCATGTGCACCGGTACATCTGAAAGCAGGGCTGCTTCTCCCAGCACTTTGGATGCCAGCAAGTTGCCCTGACCGCCTACCGCCACGATAATCAGTCTTGTTGTCTCCATGGTCGTTTCCTGTATGATGAGGGCCGCCGGATCAATGACTCGGTTGATCGATTCTCCCGGAAAACCATTGACCGCAGCCGAAGGTTGTTGTCTTGCCGCTCAGTCGCTCAACCGGCTTGTTTCGCCTTGACCGGTGTAATGGCATTCTCCGGGCAGATTTGGGCACATACCGCGCAGCCCACGCAGGTGTTGGGATTGATTTGGACCCGTTCGCCATCCAGGTAAAAAGCCGGACAGGCGATCTGGTTGATGCAGTCCCGGTGATTCTTGCATTTGTCCGTGACCGTGAAGGCTCGCACCTTGAGTTGTTTCAGGCCGCGGGCGTACAGGGTGCACATCTCCTGGGAGATAATCACTGATACACCCTTGTGGTCCAGGGCCGCTTTCACCGCTTCGATGCTCTTTTTCACCTTGTAGGGTTTGATGACAGTGACGTGTTCGACGCCGATGGCGCGAACCACCGCCTCAATGGAGACGTGGCCGTAGCCGGATAGGTTGAAGTTGCTCATGTCAACCCCGGGATTGGGTTGGTGGCCGGTCATAGCAGTCGTGCCGTTGTCCAGGATGACCAGGGTGAAGTTGTGGTTGTTGTAAACGGCGTTGACCAGACCGGTCATCCCCGAGTGAAAGAAGGTCGAGTCGCCGATGAAGGAGATCACTTTTTTGTCCGTGGCCTTGGAAAAGCCGCAGGCCGTGCTCACCGACGAGCCCATGCAGATGAGAAAATCACCCATGGCCAGCGGGGGCAGAAAACCCAGGGTGTAGCATCCGATATCCGTGGGATAGATGGTTTCCTCTCCCTCGGCGGCTTTTTTAACCGCGTAGAAGGTGGCTCGGTGGGAGCAGCCGGCGCAAAGGTTGGGCGGCCGCTGGGGAATTTCGGGTACGTCTGACAGGTCGGGCGGTTGGCTTTCCGTGTGCGGCACGCCGAAGTAGCCGGCCATCACCCGGCGCACCAAGGCCGGATCGAACTCGGACAGGCGGGAGAACAGACCTTCTCCCTTGCCGGCGATGGGCAGGGTCAATCCGGCCTCCTGGGCAAAGGCCTTGACGGTCTCTTCCATGACGGGTTCACCCTCCTCGGCCACCAGCACCTTGTCACAGCCTTTTAGAAAGTTTTTGATCAGTTTCGGCGGCGAAGGGTAAGAAAAACCCAGTCGAAGGACGCGGACGTTGTCCGCGATGCCCAGCTCTTTCACCGCGTCGGAAACATAGCTGTAACTGACCCCGTTGCAGATGATGCCCCAAGGGCCGTTACCGTCGGTGAAGTTGTAGGCGGATGTCTCGGCCAGGGCCTGGGCCTTGTCCCAGTTCTCCAGCAGTTTTACATGGAGACGGCGGGAGACGGCCGGTACGGTGACCAGGTTGAAGGGGTCTTTTTTAAAATCCCCCTTGGTTTTGCGCGGCGTCAGCTTTCCCAGTTCCACGAAGGCGCTGGAGTGGTTGATGCGGGTGGTGGTGCGCAGGATCACCGGTTCGCCCAGTCGTTCGGACAGGTCGAAGGCCTCGGCCGTCATTTGGCGGGCTTCCTCCACCGATGAGGGTTCTAAAATGGGCAGGCTGGAGAGCTTGCCATAGTAGCGGTTGTCCTGTTCGTTCTGGCTGGAGAACATGGACGGGTCGTCGGCGGTGAGGATGACCATCCCGCCCTTTACTCCGACGTAGGCCAGTGTCATCAGCGGATCGGCCGCCACGTTCAGTCCCACGTGCTTCATCATGCAGAAGGTGCGGACACCACTGTTGGCGGCAGCGGCGGCCACTTCCAGAGCTACCTTCTCATTGGTGCTGTATTCGAAGTAGAGATCGCTCTCATGGGAGACCTGGAACAGATTCAATGAGATTTCCGACGAGGGTGTACCCGGGTAGGTGGTGGCAAAGGCTACGCCGGCCTCGATGGCGCCGCGGGCGATGGCTTCGTTGCCCAGGAGCAGCATCTTTTCTCCGGGGCTGTCTGTAAGTAGTTTGTGCATCGTCGTTTCCTGTTGAGTTTCGCCGCATGGTTCCGGCTGGTTGGGTTGGGTGAAAACGTTTCGCGCCGCTGCAGCGGCGGTGGTTGTCAACGGTGGCGTCAGGGCACCATGATCGCCCGTTCGACGATCTTTTTGTGGTGCACCATCTCGAAGACCGCGTTAATTTCGGATAGCGGAAAGGTTTTCGTAAACGGTGCCATTTTCACTTTGCCCGACAGGACCAGGTCACGTACCGGCGCATAGTATTGGGGGAGGCTACCCCAGTTGCCCCGGGCGGTGGCGTTAAAGGCCATGAGGTTGGACAGGCGAATGTCTACCGTGTCCATGGTAAAGCCCACCACGGAGAGATTGGCCCCGAAGGTCATCAGACCGAAGGCGGTTTTCTGGCCGGCGGCAGTGCCGGAGGTCTCGAAAATCTTCCACTCCGTCCGGCGTTTACCTTGCTCCTTGACGAAGGCGGAGACCGCCTTGCGCAGGTCTTTGAATGGCATTTCAGTGACGTTGAAAGTCTTGTCCACATAGGGTGCCAGGGTCTCCAGCTTGACCGGGTCCACATCGATGGCCACCACCAGGGCGCCGAAGGCCTTGGCAATCTGGGCGCCGAAACCACCCACGCCGCCCACGCCTATGAAAATGGCCGTGTCGTCGGCTGACAATCCGGCATCGACAATGGCCTGATAGGGTGTGGTCAACGCGTCTGCCACCACGGACAGCTGGGCCAGGGAGACGTCTGCCAGGCCTACGGGTCGGTACTGGTCGTCCACCGGAACCTGGCACAACTGTTTGGCCGGCACGACGATGTGGCTGGCAAATCCCCCCTGGATATCGTTGCCGGGCATCTTCTGGGTCGTGCAGATGTTGCCCAGGTCCCGGTTGCAGACATCGCAGTCCCCGCAAGGCATGACCGCGGGGATGATCACGGCTTTGCCCTCCCAACCACCGGCATCAGGAGCGGCGGCGGTGACGATGCCGCTGATTTCATGGCCCAGGGTCAAGGGCAGCGGGGATTTGGTTCGCACGCCATCGTAGTAAAAGCCCAGATCCGTGTGGCACACCCCGCATCCGGCCACCTTGACCAGCACCTCGCCGGGACCGGGTTCGGGGATGGGTGCTTCCACCTTTGCCAGGGGTTTTCCGAGTTCCGTCATCTGCCAGGATATCATGGACGCCATCGCTGATTCTCCTTTTCTCAATTATTAGGTTCAGAGGTTAAGGGTTCAAAGGTTCAGCGTTTCAGGATTCGTGGTTAACGATCGGCTGAAAAACGACACTACACATTGCCAGTTGACGCGTGTCAAAGTTGACAAAAAACAGTAAACCCTGAACGGTGAACGCTGAACCTGCGAACGCTTACCTGTTTTTCCACACCGGCCGGCGCTTTTCCTCGAAGCTTTTGATGCCTTCCAGGGTGTCTTCGGTTTTCATCAGGGTGCTGAGAAACATATCGCTGACACCGGACAGGGCTTGTTTGAAGTCCAGTCCCAGGTGGGCGTTGACGGCCCGCTTGTTGAGCCGGATGATCAGCGGGCTGCATGCCTTGATTTCACCTACGATGCCGTCCACCGTCTCCTGGAAGTTGTCTTCTCCGGACAGGTGGGCTACCAGACCCATGCGCTGCGCTGCTTCGGCCTTGTAACGGCGGCCCGTGGTACAGATCTCCACGGCCCGGGCCGGTCCCACCAACTGGGGAAGCCGGATGGCCGCGTAGGGCGGAAAGAACCCCAGCTTGATCTCCGGCTGGCCGAACACGGCTTTAGGCGATGCCACGATGATATCGCAGGCCATGGCGACTTCCATGCCACCCCCCAGGCAGGCGCCGTGGACCGCTGCAATGGTGGGCACAGGCATGCGGTGAACCAGTTCGAAGATGCGGTTGAAGGTGGCGATCATCTCGTCCACCATCTCCGGCCGATGGTCGGCCACCTCAACGCCGGCGCACCAGCTGGGGCCGTCGGCCGCCAGGACCACACACTTAAGTGACCCGTCGTTGGCCAGCGTTTCCAACTGGCCGTTGAGTTCGTTCATCATCTCGATATCCAGCACGTTGTGCTTGGGACGGTTAAAGGTCAGGGTGGCGACACCGTCGACGATTTCATGATTGATGAATTTCAGATGTGACATGTTTTCTTCCTTACCGGTAATACCCCCGCCCTGATGGGTAGAGGGGGAGGGTGAGTGGAAAAATGGTCAGTCTTTGTGAAAGACGTAGTTGATCCGTCCGTCGGCAAGCGGGTTGGCTCTGGCTGCCAAGGCCATGCCGATGGACAGCTCGGATTCTTTGATACCGTCGGCAATTCGTCCGAATACCTTGTAGTCACCGAAATCCAACAAGGCGATGGTATAGGGCAGGTCCCCTTCGAATCCTTTTGGGCCGAAGGCCAGGGTACTGTAGGTGAGCAGCTTTCCCGTTCCCTGGACATCGAACCATTTCATTTTTGATGAGCGGCAGGTGCAGCAGTCGGCCCGGGGAGGGAAAAACGCTTTCCCGCAGGATTCACAGCGGGTGCCGCTGACCTTTCCCTGCTCCAGGTGGTCGATGAAATCGTTGACCCGGGTGGTGCCGGTAAAACTGACTGTTCCGAATTTTCTGAACCGTTCGTCCTTTTCCTTTTTACCCATGGCTGTTTTTCCTTATCTCACATGTCCGTCCACCGAGGTGGGCCGGATTGAATTATCTGGCCAGAATGGTTACATTCCCATAAAGCCCAACACCGCCGATGTTATGGACCAGGCCCACAGCGGCATCGGGCACCTGGATCTCACCCGCTTCGCCGCGTAACTGCAACACGATGGTGCGGATCTGGCTGCCGCCGGTGGAGCCGATGGGGTGGCCTTTGGAGAGCAACCCGCCGTCCACGTTCACCGGAATACTTCCTTCCAAATAGGTCTCCTTGCCGTTAATCAGGTCGCGGCCTTCGCCGGGTCCGGCGAAGCCCAGGTCTTCGTAGGCCATCATCTCGGCAATGGTAAAACAGTCGTGGACTTCGGCCACGTCGATCTCTTTGGGACCCACGCCTGCCATTTTGTAGGCCTGGGCGCCGGCCTGGCGTGCCACGGACAACCCGTTGAACAGGTCCCGGCCGGCCAGGTTGACCGGCGCGGAAGCCGAACCGATGCCCCGGATCCACACGGGCTTGTCACAAAGGGATTTGGCTTTTTCGGCGCTGGCCACGATAATGCAGGAACTGCCGTCGGCATTGGCACAGCAGTCGCCCACCCGCAAGGGAGATGCCACGGATTGGCTCATCATGTTTTCCGTGTCCGTGAACATCTCTGCAGTGACGGCCTTGCGGTAGACGGCCCGCTCGTTGAGCTGGCCGTAGGTGGACGCCTTGACGCGAATGGCGGCCAGGTCTTCGGGTTTGGTGCCGTAGGCCTCCATGTGGGCCCGGGCATACATGGCGTAGTAGGCGGGCATCATGGTGCCGAAGGGGCTCTCCCACTGGATGTCCGCACCCCGGCCCATGCGTTCCTGGGTTTCGGCGGAGGAGATCTCCGACATTTTCTGAAACCCGACCACGGCCACGATGTCGTGCAGCCCCGATTTGACGAGGCTGTAGGCCAGCTTCAGGCCCGTGCTACCAGATGAGCACAGGGTCTCTACATAAAAGGTGGGAGCCGGGTTGAGTCCCAAATATTCGGCGAACACCCCGGCCGGCGAGCGCTGCAGGTCGTATTCCGGTGCCGAGCAGACCACCGAAGCGTCGATGTCCGCGGCGGAGATGCCGGCGTGGCCCAGGGCATCGGAAAAGCCTTCGAAGGCCAGTTCCCGGACCGATCCCGGATAAAATCGCACGAAGGTGCTTTGTCCCGCACCGATAATGGCAACGTCATTCATAGTGGTAGTCCTCAGTGTTGGTGTTTAGACTATAGGCTGAAGGTGGATAGGCAATGCCGAATGCTTTAATTGCCTTCTGATTTCTGTCCCCAGTCCTTTGACCTTTCAGCGTTCAGCTTTGAGCTATCAGCTATATATACTGCCCGCCGTCTACCTTGATCACATCGCCGGTGATGTGGCGGGCCTTGTCGGAAGCCAGGAAAGCGATGACCGATGCCAGATCCTCGGGCTGGCCGATGCGCTTCAAGGCCATTTCGCCCATGGCCAGGTCGATGATCTTGTCCCGGGCCTCGGAATTTTTGAGCATGGCGGTTTCGATCAGGCCCGGGGCCACGGCATTGACATTGACGCCGAAGGCGCCCAATTCTTTGGCCACGGCCTTGGTGTACCCGATGATGCCTGCTTTGGAGGCCGAGTAGTTGGTCTGCCCGAACTTGCCCCGCATGCCGTTGATGGAGGTGACATTGATGATTTTGCCGTACTTCTGTTCCTTCAGAAGGGGCGCCACTTGACGGGTGAAGTTGAAATACCCCTTCAAGTTGACGGCGATCACCCGGTCCCACTGCTCTTCGGACATCTTCCAGCAGACGCCGTCCCAGTTCATGCCGGCGTTGTTTACCAGGATATCGATGCGGCCGAATGCGTCCACGGCCGCCTTGACCGCGGCCTCGGCCTCGGCGAAGACGGCAATGTCGCAGGCGACGCAGATGGCCTTACGCCCCATCTTTTCAATCTGGTCCGCAACGGCCCTGGCCTCGTTTTCATGGCGTCGATAGGTGAGGCAGACGTTGGCGCCCTCTTTGGCCAGTTCCAGGCTGGCGGCTGTGCCGATCCCCTGGGACCCGCCGGTGACGATGGCATTTTTACCTTCCAGCAGCATATGCGTTTCTCCTTTATGTCGTTGGGCGGCCAAGTACGGCGGCCATGAATTCTACGTCGAAGGCATCGCCGTTGGCCTGGCGCCGCCGGTACTCGATGAAGTCGATGGTATCCCGGCCGGTAATCTTTTTCGTGTTAAAGGCGTTGAATCCCAGGAAGGCCTCACTGTTCATGTTGGCGGCCAGCCAGTGGCGGTTGATGACCTTGGCCTGGTCCCAGAAGTACTTCTTCTTCAGACGAATGCCCTCCACACTTTTGATCAGACACCCCGGGAAGAGGTTGGTATAAGTCCAAAGAATGCGGTTGACCTCGTTGTCCAGCAGTTCGAAATCGGTTTCGGCCGACTTGACATAGGCCCTGGCCTGCTTGGCCGCATTCCCGGTCTTGTATTCACCGTAGACGATTTCACCGTCGGCGATATAGCGATCCGTTTCGATGGCGGGGTTGCGGACCCAGGCATCGGCATCCTTGATGACGGGGACGCATTTGGAGATCAGACCCAGGTGTTTCATCTTGTAAGCACTCCACATTTCACAGGAGACGCAATTCCACATGGCCAGTTCCATGGGCAGCATCCACGGCAGGAAATCGCTGCTGCCGCCGTCCGGTGCACTGCCATGCCTGGGACCGGCCTGGCCGAAGATGGCCAGGTCACTGGACAAGGTGGTGTCGCAGGCCATGCCGATCTCCTGGCCGCCGGCCACCCGCATGCCGTTGACCCGGCAGATGGTGGGTTTTTTGCAGCTGAGGATGCCATCCACCATGGCGTTGAAAAGATCCATGTAAAGTCCGTATTCGTTGGGCCGCTTTCCGTAGTATTCGGCGTACTCCTTCGTATTCCCGCCGGTGCAGAAGGCCTTGTCGCCCATGGCAGTAAAAACCGCCGCCACCACTGAACTGTCCGCTGAAGCGCGATGGAACCCGGCGATGACGCCCTTGACCATTTCGGTGTTATAGGAATTGTATTGCAGCGGGTTGTTCAGGATGATCCAGGCCGAAAACAGGCCGTCAACCGGATTTCCCGACGGATCCAGAATGGGGCGTTTTTCGAACATGACCCCGGGCGCGTCGCTGGAAAAGTGTTCCTCACCCCACAGGTGATGATTCTTGATACCGGATTCTCTCGGCAGCCAACTCAGGTCACTCATTGTTACCTCCCTCTTGGCGGCTCGCGATGAAGCCGCAGGTTAAGGAATCTCTTTGTTCCGGGTGTACCGGGACGTATTATTTGGGGGACAGGCTGGACGACATCTGTTCAAAAACAAATATCAAATAATGGATAAAATTCATTTGATAATTGGTTACATATTAGCTATATATTAGCTACGAATAGGGTTAGTCAAGAAAAAAAACCAGCCTGTTCAATATCCTTTTCAAGACAGGCGGTTCCCATGATCGCCCGGCCTGCGGACATCTTCTGCCCATCGGTTCTTATGATTGGCTGATTGCCGTCCGGATTGCCGTGGGATGGGTATGGCAACCTTGACAGCGCTGCTCCGGACCGGTTAGTTCTTATCTTTCCGGGGCCGACTGATACCACCGGCGAAGGAGGTCGAGACCGTGAGATACCCGAAAGAGTGTGTCCTGAAGGAGTGCGTGGAGGCAGTGATTCGCCCGTTGGAACCCGGAGACCGGCCGCTTTTGGACGCCTTCTACAGCCGGATTCCCGAATCAGACCGCTGGTTCATGAATTACGATGTCATGGACACGGCTGTCATGGACACGTGGTTCGATGCCGTGGAAAAGGGCAGCATCTGCTCCATCCTGGCCTTGTGCAATGAGACTGTCGTGGGTCAGGGAAGCCTTTATCTGCGTGGTTTCGGTGCCACCCGTCACGTGGGTCGGTTCCGTATCGTGGTGCTGCCTGAATACCGGCAGATGCGGCTGGGGACCTGGTTGCTGCTGGACCTGATTCAATTGGCCATGGATCAGGGCCTGGAGATGCTCCGGGCGGACCTGGTGGCCGGCGTCGAAGACGGCGCCATCGAAGCCGTAAAGAAGTTCGATTTCTTCAAGTTTGCAGAGCTGAAGGAATATATGATGGATATCCAGGGCAACCGTCAGGATATGGTAATCATGGTCAAACGACTGCATAAAGAGTGGAGTGACTTCTAACCGTATGCGGGTCTATGTCCGGCGGTCATTGATATCGTGACTTTTACGGCATCCACTCACCTTGGAGAAGACAGACGCTCTTGAACGATCCCATGCAAAAGGAGATGGTCCGGTTCACCCCGGCCGGCCCCATACAGATTCGGTCTTTCTGTACGCCCGATGAAATCCAATCCTACCGTTTCGACGACCAGTTCGGCACCCACGCTCAGTATAAATCCATTTATACCAAGAGAGAAACCCTTGAAAAGCATGCCGCCAAAACGGATGCCAATGTGGTGCTGGCCCTGACTGACGACCAGCACATCGTGGGATTCGGGGTTTTCAGCCACCCGGAAACCGATGAGCGTTGGACGGAACTGGGGCCGGGCATGATGATGGAAATAAAGGCCGTGGAAGTCAGCAGAATCCTTCGATCCTGCAAAATCGCAGGGGACATGGTCCGTCTGATGCTGACCCACCCGAAGATTGAACGGATGATTGCATACATGGTCGGATACTCATGGACCTGGGATCTGGACGGTTCGGGCATGAACGCCCAACAATACCGCAATATGCTCATCCGGCTGTTCAACCCCCATGGGTTTATCGAACTGCAGACCAACGAACCGAACATCTGTCTGAAACCCGAAAATCTCTTCATGGGTCGCATCGGCAGTGGGATTTCAGATCAGGTCCGCCAGGACTTCAAGTGGCTCCGGTTCGGGATTTCCCCCTGATTGGACCTTGCACCCGCATTTATCAGGAGCAGTCAATGATGGCTTTTTTCTCGGGACCACCACTGCTCGTGCATATTCTGATCATTGCCATGGTCAATGCGTTCTTCTTTCCGATCATAACCGATTGGTCGGGATCCCTTCTCTATGCCTTTCTGATCAGCGTGGGTATCCTCTGTCTGTATGGGTTGATGGCAATCTGGCTGTTTGGCAGTAGAAAACCGTAAACGGATGACCCACTTAAAAACGCCCCATTGTGGTTTATGAATCAATGTCAGCAACTTAAGTCTTCGGTTGTCTGAAAACACCCTTTCGGGGCCGACATCGCTATCGCAATCGGTATCGAAATCAATGCCATGGCAGCGTTGGTCGATTTCGATAGCGATCCCGATAGCGATGGATTCACCGCATATGAAACTTCTTAAGTTAATGACATTGGTTTAAAAATAGGCAAAATATCATTGCCAAGCAACGGCTATATTGGATATAGAATCCTTTCAAAAATGGCGGGAAGTATCGTTAAACCATAAATCGATCCATTCAATTCAACACGTATCTGCGGTTTGTCGCGGAGCGAGTGCAAGCAATCATTATGGCCAAGAACAAATACTACGCCGTTGCCGTCGGCAGGCAGCCGGGCATCTACACCCAGTGGTTCGGCGACGCCGGTGCCCAGAACCAGGTGGTCGGTTTTAAAGGCGCCCGGTACAAAGGCTTTTCGACACGTGAGGAAGCACAAGGTTTTATCCAGGATCGGCGTTCAGGCCACAAAATAAGCGTCACGCCTTCACAAAAAACAAGTTCCCGATCAACCGCGATGCCGACGGTTAAGACTGCAGACCGAATCGTCATTTACACGGATGGTTCCAGCCTGGGCAACCCCGGCCCCGGTGGGTATGGGGTGGTCATTTCGTCGCCTGGGGGAACCCGGGAACTTTCCGGCGGCTTTCGTCGAACCACCAACAACCGCATGGAAATGTTGGCCTGCATTGTCGGCCTCGAACAACTCGAACCCCCCTCGGCCGTTGCCCTGTACAGTGACTCCCGCTACGTGGTGGACGGCATCACCAAGGGTTGGGCAAAAAAATGGCAACGTAACGACTGGCGTAAAAGTAACGGCGGGAAAGCCATGAACATCGATTTATGGCAACGCCTGCTATCACTTTGTGACCGGCACGACGTGCATTGGGCTTGGGTCAAAGGACATGCGGGAAATCCCGGAAACGAGCGATGCGACCAGCTTGCCACCCAGGCGGCCAGCCTGGCGAAGCTGCCACCGGATGTCGATTATGAAACCCCATCTTTCCCACCCTCCTGTAAGTAAATATTAATTCAGTTACCCCACACATTCCTATTCAAGTTTATCCTTTTCGTGGCGATATAAATAATAAGATGTCAAATAGCTATAAACGATAAGGAGCGCTTCATGTTTTCGGAAGCAAAATCAAAACATATGCCCCAACCCACAGCCGACCTGCCTACTGAAAATAAAGAACACCGGATCTTTATCAATGATCAGGGAGAAGGCACGTTTATCTGTCCAGCCTGCAATAAAGGGGTCATCAGAGACTTGAGCCAGTTCTCCGACGTCCAGGCGGCGGTTCGGCTCAAATGCAAATGCAGCTGTGGGAACGACTATCGGGTGCTGCTTGAGCGGCGACGACATTTTAGAAAGTCAGTCAACCTGGTGGGCATGTTTTTCTTTCAGGACAGCAATGGTAACCCTATGAAAGGGTTGATCAAAATACGGAATATCTCCCAGTCGGGCATTCAGTTTTCGGTCAGCAGCATGCCTGAATTTGAGGTGGGGGACAAACTGACCATCGAGTTCACCCTGGATGACGAGGACCGCTCCCAGGTCCGTGAAGCGGGCATCGTCCAGCGCATCCAGTCCAACATTGTCGGTTTGGATTTTGAAACCACCGACCATTATGGCAGACTGGGCCGGTATCTCTTCCAATAAGTACCCCCGAATTACCCCGCCACCATCTTGCCATCGGCATCCATCCAGGCCGGAAATTCATCGCGATAGCCTTCCACGGCTGCGGCGGAAAATACGCCGGTGACGATCGCCTCCTTGTGGTTCATATTCAATCAGTGCAATTTTCAGATCCTGCATAATATCTCCGCGGCCTGTTCCAGGGTTTGATCTCTTTTGGCAAAGCAGAACCGCAGCACCCGGTTGTCCTGTCCATCATGGTAAAATGCCGACGGCGGGATGGCCGCCACTTTATGAACCGTGGTCATTCGGTGTGCAAAGGCCACGTCGTCCAGGTCGGAGATGGCTGAATAATCCATCATCTGAAAATAAGTGCCGTGGCAGGGCAGGGTCTTGAACCGGGAATTTTCTAACAGGGATAGAAACCGGTCCCTTTTTTTCTGGTAGAATGCCGACAGCTCGAGATACAGGGATGCATCCGCCATGATATCGGCATAGGCCCATTGGATGGGCGTGTTGGAGGCAAAGGTGAGAAACTGATGAACCCGCCGAAACTCTTGCGTGATGGCCGGCGGCGCCAGGCAGTAACCGATTTTCCAGCCGGTGGTGTGGTAGGTCTTACCGAATGAGCTGACCACGAAGCTTTTGGCATACAGCAGCGGGTCTCTCAGCACGCTTTCATGGGCCAGGCCGTCGAAGATGATGTGTTCGTAGACTTCGTCGGAGACGATAAAGATGTCCCGGTCCGCAACGATCCGCTTCAATGCCGCGACGTCCGCTGGAGAAAGCACGGTGCCCGTGGGGTTGTGCGGCGAGTTGATGATGATCAGCCGGGTGTTTTGCCCGATGGCGTCGCTGACCTCATCCCAGTCGATGCGATAGTCGGGCGTTTTCATGGAGAGATAGACCGGGATGCCGCCGTTTAGACGGATGACTGGAACATATGAATCGAAGGCCGGTTCGAAAACCACGACCTCATCACCTGGGCGGACCACTGCGGTGATGGCTGCAAAAAGCGCCTCGGTGGCCCCCGATGTGACGGTGATTTCCGTATCCGGATCGACCGGGTTACCGTAAAGAGCGGCGGTTTTTTCGGCGATACGCTCCCTGAGCGATGCCACGCCCTGCATGGGTGCATACTGGTTGCGGCCGGCCCGCATGTGCGCAAGCACGCGATCGACCAGTGCCGGGGGCGTATCGAAATCGGGAAACCCCTGGGACAGGTTGATGGCGCCGTGTTCGGCGGCCAGGGCGGACATGACCGTAAATATGGAGGTGCCCACATCCGGCAGTTTCGAAGTGATCGTCATTGGATCGATCTCCCTTGAAAATGGGTATGGTTAGACGTCTTTGTGGTGCTCATCTGCAGGCGCATTCCGGTAGTGGGATGCCATGGCTGCTGCCTGGCGACCGATGGCTTGGCGAAGCGCTGCCGGTTCCAGCACCTGCGCCCCGGCGCCCCAGCGCAGGACCCAATGGCTGATTTCTTCGATGCCGGCCACGGTGGCTGTGAAAATCAGCGTGCCGTCGGCCTGATCCGACAGGTGTTGACTCGGGTGCCAGATGCGCTCACGAATGTAACCGGCCACCGATTCGAAAAAGCGGATCTTCACCCTCACCGGCGATCCCTGGTAAATGCCGAAGCTGTCCCGCAAAAAGGCCGGCACGTCAAACCCCTCGGGAATCTGAAAACCGTCATCGGTCAGCGATACCGTTTTGATACGATCCACGGCAAACGTCCGAACCCCTTTTCTCAGGTCGCAATAGCCGATCAGATAGAGGGTGTCCTCAACATGGCGCAGTCGGTAGGGATGAACCGTCCGTTGGTTTTCCTGTTGCCGGCCCATGGAAAAGTAGATCATGCGGATTTTTTTTTCGTCGACGATCGCCCGGTTCAGTTCGGTGATGATGGGGCCGAAGCGGGAATAGTCCTTCCTCGGGGCCGGGCCGGCATCCACCCGGTCACGGATCCGGTCCAGGTAGTCGATGTAGGCGGTCGGCAGCGTGGCTTCGATCTTGGACAACAGGGAATCAATGGCGTCGTAAAAGACGGTTCCCCGATAAGTCTTGAGCATGTCCTTGCCGAAGTACAGGGCCATCAGCTCAGGGATGCTGAAGGCCAGGGGAACCTGCTGCCGGCTGGCATTCAGGATGTGCCAATAACTGCGATTGTCCCGGGTTTCGGTAGTGATGGGAAAGCCGCCGGCCTGAAGCGCCTCCAGATCCCGGTAAACGGTCCGCGGGGTGCAGCCCAGCCGATCGGCAAGGGCGGAAACGGTTTTGCCATGGGTGGATGCAATTAGGGTCTGGATGATCTTCCACTGACGGCTCAGCTGGTCGCCTCTGGCCATGTGAGGTCAGCTTTCCAATTGGCGATCGGCGCGGCGCTGCAACCGAAAGAGGACCATGTGCTTCTCCCCCTGGTCGGATCGAAGGGTCTGTCGCCGGGTCTTGACATCGTAGCGGTCGCGCAGGCGTTCCCAGAAGTCGACGCCGGTGCGGCGCACCCCTTCGGCCAGAATGATGGTTCCACCGGGATTCAGGTAGCGGTCGAACAGGGCCTCAAGACCATCGATGTCTTCGGTTTTGTAGACGGTTTCGGATCCCACAATCGTGTCGAACCGGCCATCCAACTGCGGGTCGTTCCAGTCCAACCGTTCGATGGCGATTTGCGGGCAGTCGTTGGCCAGGGCGTTGGCCCGGGCAAAATTGAGGGCGTCGGGGTTGAGTTCGGTCATGGTGATGCGATGACCCGCCCTGGCAACGGCAATTCCCACCATCCCCAGGCCGCATCCAATTTCAAGCATGGTTTTCATCGGGTTCGGCGGCATGCCGGCAAGGTAGCTGGCCAGGACACCGGAGGCTTCCCAAATTTTGGCCCACAGGGGAAAATTATCCATCATGTCGTCCGGATTGATGAACCGGTCAATGGATGCGGGTGTGAACAGCTTCAGCGTTTGCCCGTTTATCGTCACCGGTGTGGTAACCGTGTCGTAGGTTCGGTGAAATTGTTCTAGTGAGAACATGTGCAAGGAGATTGCCTTTGCTATTTGTAAAAGGGTTCAGCGAACCACCAGAACCGGGCAGGGCGCCTGCTGCAGCACCCGGTGCGCGACACTTCCCAGCAGCAGTCCCTTCAGGTCGGACCGGCCGCGAGAGCCCATGATGATCAATTCACAGCTTTCGATCCGGGCGATATCGCAGATCTTTTTTCCCGGCGGTCCCTCCATGATAAGATCGGTAAATTCGACGCCTTTTTCTGCCAGGATCGACCGGAACGGTTCCATCAGCGCGTTGGCCTCAGCCTTAATCTTGTCTATGGCATGTTGAAAATAGGGTTCGCCCAGCTTGACTGGAAAGGGACGATGGCAGTAAAGTAGAAGCACGCGGGCGCTCATCAGGCCCGCCAGTTTCAATGCGTAGGCCGTCGCCCGGGTGGCATGTTCCGATCCGTCGACCGGCAGCAGGATGACCGGTGTTGACATGGCGCACCTCCTTTGTAAAACGACCCCGTGGACCGGCACGATACCGGCTTGTCATGGGGTTGACCCAGATATCCATCCCTCTTCCAAGCATAGCCGGGGTGCGCCTTGTTGTCAAAGGATTGGGGGTCCTCAGCGGAGCATGTTTTCAGGCATCCGGACCGCCACCACTTCGCCCGTGGCGCATAGCTTCCCTTCGGCTGAAACGGTTGCCGATACGACTACCTTTTTCTCTTTCAATTCCTTGATCACGCCGCGGATTTCCAGTTCGGCGTCTATTGGGGTCGGGCGCAGGTAGTTCACATGCAGCGATGCGGTGACAAATCGGAACGGGGCCTCGTCCGGCCGGGCTCGTCCGGCAGCGGCCGAGGCCGAACCGGTGCCGTGACAGTCGATCAAAGAGGCCAGGAGACCACCGTATACATAGCCGGGTATAGCCATATGGACAGGCCGCGGCCGAAATCGGGCGACCGTCTCGTCACCATCCCAATAGCTTTTCAACTGAAGACCATCCGGATTGAGTCGTCCGCATCCATAGCAGTGGCTCAGTTCATCGGGATAGTTGTCCTGGAATGCGATTTCACTCATTGTGCTCCTTTCTCGCTTAGACACAGCTGTTCCGGGTCAGATCTCACAGGGAGTATGACGGGCGTATGGTCTGTCTTAAATCGTTCGGTGCCGGAGAATTCAGGGGCGGTGGGGCTATGGTTGCGTCAGGTAGATGAAAACAAATTGTTCGTCATTGATGTCGACGGTCATGTCACAATTGCGGGATTGGGCATAATTGAGCCAACCTCGCTTTCCGGCACCGCCGGATTCGACCTTGGGATGCGATTCGCCGGTCGTGGCATTATACCATGAAATCAGCATGGGGTCCGGAAAAAGTGATTTCACCTTTTCATCGGCCATGGACTGGGCGGCTGGAAAATCCAGATCGGGCTTCTCGGTCCTGATCTTAACCGGGTTGATCAGCTGGTACTTCAATGGCGCTTTTGCCATTCCCACCTCCTTTTGATGAAACGGGGAATCATATGAACATTGGATGTAATACGGGCTGACAAAAAAATCAATAGCCGTAAAAAACAGCCGGGTGGGTCGGTTTGAAGTGCCCTTTGCCATGTGGTAGGCTGGTTTTACCTATACCGACACCAAGGAGGATGCGGTGCAGAAGACCCCAGTTCTTCCAGACAGCTGGTTCTCGATGGAACCGGTTCAGGCCCGAATGATAGACCCTTCCGGTGAATTGGCTGACCGCACCATTCAGCTTCGCATTAACCCCATTTCGGGCCGCACCAGTCGAATCGCCTTCAGTCGTGTGAATGAAAAAGAGGCGGGTGTTGAGCGCCTGCCTTCGCCACCCCCGGATTCGCGGCAGACGGCGCGCTGCCCTTTTTGCCGCCCCCAGGTGCTGACGCAGACACCGCAGCTGATCCCCCAAATCCATCCGGCCGGCAGGATGACCCGGGGGGACTCGCTGCTGTTTCCCAACCTGTTCCCCTATGGCCCCTATTCTGCGGTGAGTCTGTTTGACAACACCCACTTTGTGGAGATCGGCACAGCCGTCGAAAGCAGCTACACAGACTGCCTGGTCAATTGCGCTGACTATTTAAGGCGGGTAAACCAGCACGATCCATCAGCGATACATATGGCGATCACCCAGAACCACCTGCCATCGGCAGGAGGCTCCATGGTCCACCCCCACCTGCAGGTTCATGCCGACCGGATCGGCGCCAATCACCAGCGGTTCCTTTACGACCGTGCACTGACCCATTGGCAAGCCCTGCAGCGAGGGCTTTTTGGTGATTATGCCGCCCATGAAGTCCGTGCGCGAGAACGGTACATCGGCAGCACCGGACCGTGGATATGGTTGGCGGCTTTTGCGCCGGAAGGGTTTTTCGAGATCTGGGCCATCTATCCCGGAAAAACCTCCCTGATGATGCTGGACGAAAACGCCTGGCGCCATCTGGCCACAGGCATGATCCGGGTTCAACGGCTCTACCGCAGTCTGAACCGAAACGGGTACAATTTCGGCCTGCTTTCGGTGGAAACACCACAAAGCGCGCTGGAGTTGCGAGCCGTTATGGTGGTTCGTTCCAATTACGCCCCCTGGACCCGAAGCGACCACACCGGCTTCGAAGTCATGCTGGGGGATATGGCCACCTTTACCGCTCCGGAAGAGACCGCGCGGCTGGCCCGCGCCTTCTGGCAATGATGGCCCCGTTAATTTTCAGTTCCGTGAAATCAGCAGCCTGACATCGGTTGTCCGACGCCAGTCCTTCGCCTTTAGACCGACAGCGTCTGCGATGCCTTTACTGGGTGCGCCTTCAGATACTCCAGCCGGTTCAACCCGTTGATGTAAGCCTTGGCGCTGGCTGTGATGATGTCCGGATCGGAACCGCGGCCCAAGGCCATCAGGCCGTTTTCACGCAGGCGCACCGTCACCTCGCCCTGGGCGTCGGTGCCCCCGGTCAGGGCGCTGACGGTAAAACGGAGCAGTTCGGCCTTGGCGTTGGTCAACTCGGCGATGGTGTTGTATGCCGAATCGATGGGACCGTTGCCGTAGTTGGCGCCCTGAACCGAGCGGCCGTTGATGGAGAGCCGCACACTGGCCATGGGCAGGACCGTTGTCCCACAGGTGACGTGCAGATATTCCAGAGAGAAGACTTCGGCGGACCTGAGCACGCCCTCGGTGACCAGGGCTTCCAGGTCTTCGTCCATGACGTGCTTTTTCTTGTCGGCCAGGGTCTTGAACTGTTTGAAGACCGTTTTCAGTTCATCTTCGGACAGGTCGTAGCCCAGGTTTTTCAGGTGCGTGTACAGGGCGTGGCGGCCCGAATGCTTGCCTAACACCAGCTGGTTATGGCTCAATCCGATGGTCTCCGGCTTCATGATCTCATAGGTCATGGGGTTTTTCAGCATGCCATCCTGGTGAATGCCCGCTTCGTGGGCAAAGGCGTTGGCACCCACGACGGCTTTGTTGGGCTGGACCATGATGCCGGTAATCATGCTTACCAGGCGGCTGGTGGAATAGATGTGCTGGGTCTGGATGCCGGTGTCGAAGGGCATGAGGTTCCGGCGAGTGTGCAGGGCCATGATCACCTCTTCCAGGGAGGTATTGCCCGCGCGCTCGCCGATGCCGTTGATGGTCACTTCGGCCTGACGGGCGCCGGCATTGATGGCGGCGATGGTGTTGGCTGTGGCCAGGCCTAAATCGTTGTGGCAGTGGACGCTCAACGTGACCTTGTGCATGTTCGCGGTGTTGGCCATCACATACTTGACCATCTCCTCGAACTCCTGGGGGATGGCGTAGCCCACCGTATCGGGTAGGTTGATCGTGGTGGCGCCTGCTTCGATGGCCGCGCCAAACACCTTGCACAGGTAGTCCCGGTCGCTGCGGGAGCCGTCTTCGGCCGAAAACTCCACGTTGTCGGTGAAGGTCTTGGCGTACTTGACCGCCTCTATCGCTGCGTTGAGCACCTCTTCCCGGGACATTTTCAGCTTGTAGTCCAGATGGATGTCCGAGGTGGCGATAAAGGTGTGGATGCGGGGATTGACGGCGTGCTGGACTGCACCCCAGGCCTGGTCGATGTCGCTCTTGTTGGCCCGTGCCAGGCCGGCAACCTCAGTGGTCTTCAGGCGTTTGGCGATTTCCGAAACCGCCTCGAAGTCGCCTTCGGAGGCGGCGGGAAAGCCCGCTTCGAGAATGTCTACGCCCAGCTTTTCCAACTGGACGGCCAGCCGCATTTTCTCGTTGGTATTCATGCTGGCGCCGGGACTCTGCTCGCCGTCCCGCAAGGTGGTGTCGAATATTTTAATGCGCTCGGTCATTGCTGTTCTCCTTTGTATTGCATGCATGGTTGAAGATAAAACCCCCGGTTCACGTGAAGCCGCGGCGCTTTGGCAACTTAGAAAAAGCAGGTGATGCCGAGCATGGGCCGCGGAATCGGCCGAATGGTCGTTCCCGCGGCGTTGATACCTTCCTTGGCTGAATTCATGGTGCTTTGCTTCCTTGGTCAATCGGGTTGGGTGCGGTAGCTGCTGTTTTCCGGTTTTCGGCTTCAGGCGTTAAACGACATGGGCCATCCCTGTTTAAGATCTTCCGCCTCACTGCTTGGGGACGGGTTGCTGCGTCGTTGGGCTTCCTTGGCCAGCTTGAACTGAAAGCTGTCGGCCAGGGCCTGCCAACTGGCCTCGATGATGTCCTCGGAGACGCCGATGGTGCTCCAGATCTGGTCCTGGTCGCGGGATTCAACCAAAACCCGGACTCTGGCCTCCGTGCCCTCACGTCCGTCCACCACGCGCACCTTGAAGTCCACCAGTTTCATGGTGTCCAGGTCCGGGTAGAAATTGCCCAATGCCTTTCTCAAGGCATTGTCCAGGGCGCTCACCGGGCCAAGACCTTCGGCGGCGGTGATCTCGTGACTGTCACCCACCGAAATTTTAATGGTGGCGTGTGCAGAACAGGGTAGGTCCTTGTCCTTTTCGATGGTCACCCGGAAGGACTCCAGATCGAACAAGGGCCTGAACTGCTCGGTGAACTTTTCCAGCATGATCTGAAAGGAGCCGTCAGCCACGTCGAACTGATAACCCTCGTCTTCCATCTGTTTGATGGCGGCAACGATGGCCTTGCTGTCACTTCCGTTGGCGCCCAGGTCCACGCCCATTTCCCTGGCCTTGTACTCCACGTTGCTCTTGCCGGCCAGGTCGGACATGAGCACCCGGCGCTGGTTGCCCACGGTTTCCGG
>RCNC010000429.1_pt1 | contig 26682 bp, 19 predicted proteins | sample 2041301 | NCBI WGS metagenome assembly RCNC01 (sample SAMN09708231, study PRJNA481090) | Marine sediment metagenome, whole genome shotgun sequencing project. | biome: marine sediment; feature: ocean; material: sediment; isolation source: Sewage treatment plant 13A marine sediment (STP13A) ... | reverse complement strand
CCCGTACTGGTCGAGGTCGGCCGGCATCTGAACATCGAGCTTATCACATACGCGGATCTTGAATCCGTTGATGGCGAACCCGGAAATTTTAAAGTCAAGGTTCGAAAACGTGCCCGAAGCATTAAAATGGACTTGTGCACCGGATGCGGTGCCTGCGTTGAGAATTGTCCCGTGGTCCAGCAAACGGCCGTGGGTTAATACACCCCTTTTATATTCGCAACATCAGCGTATGACATCTGTATTTTGGAGACCAAAAGATGAGTGAAGCAAACACATTAGAACAGGGTCAATCATTGGAAATCGATGTCGATTATATGGAACTCGACACAATAATCGAAAAAGAATTCAATAGTGACAAAGAAAATCTGATTATGATACTGCAGGCCATTCAGCGCCGCTACAATTACCTGCCCCAGCCGGCATTGACATATCTATCTGCCAAAATCGGCATTCCCTTCAGCAAGATATACGGTGTTGCCACCTTTTACAGCACCTTCAGCCTCCAACCAAGAGGTCGAAATATCATCTCTATCTGCCTCGGTACCGCATGCCATGTCCGCGGTGGAGAAAGAGTTCGTGAAAAGATTACAGAGGTCCTGAACATCAGCGATGGAGAAACGACACCCGACAACCGTTTTACGTTGGAATCTGTTCGTTGCATCGGCTGCTGCAGCCTGGGGCCTGTCGTTAAAATCAATGAAGACATGCACGGCAGAATATCCAGTGACGCTATCCCCAAGGCATTGGATCAATACGAATAAACAAGGGAAAGAGGCAAACAACATGAAAATCCAGTCTGAAAAAGACTTAGAAATCATTTCCAACGAGTACCGACAGAACATCTACCATCCAGAAGCCATAAAGGTAAATATCGGGATGGCGTCATGTGGCATCGCAGCCGGTGCTCAGGACGCATTTGATAAAGCCACAGAGAATTACAGCGGCAACAAAGACATTCAGATCAGTCAGTCCGGTTGTATCGGATTCTGTGAGATGGAGCCTCTGGTCGAAATATTTCAGGACGGCAAACCCCGGGTGATGTATAAAAACATCACGAAAAAGAAAATTGTCGATGCCATCGAAGACTACCGGGAAGGCATCTCACAGAAAAAATGGATCCTCGGTCAGATACGTGATCCCAGATCCATTCTGGAAGATGATATCGAAAATCCCCAGGCCAAAGTAACCCCGTATGAAGAGGCACCATTTCTCGAAGACATTCCATTTTACAAAAATCAAGTAAAGATCGCCCTGCGAAATTGTGGGTACATCGACCCGGATTCCATAGAAGAATATATTGCAAAAAAAGGATATCTGGCCCTGGTTCGTGCCCTGAACGACGAATCCCCTGAAAAAATTATCCAGACCGTAAAGGATTGCGGTTTAAGGGGTCGCGGGGGCGGTGGTTTCCCAACGGGAATCAAATGGGCCACATGCGCAAAACACGATGGCGATCGATACATTATCTGCAACGCGGATGAGGGCGACCCCGGCGCATACATGGACCGGAGTATTCTGGAGGGCGACCCCCATAGCGTGATAGAAGGCATGCTGATTGCCGGATATGCCATCGGTTCCAGCGAGGGATTCATCTATGTCCGCAATGAGTACCCGCTGGCGGTCAAACGCTTGATTACAGCCATTAAGCAGGCCGAAAGCTATGGCCTCCTGGGCGACAACATTGCCGGAACCGGCTTCAACTTTCACCTCAAGATTTCAACCGGCGCAGGGGCGTTTGTCTGTGGTGAGTCCACTGCCCTGATGGCATCTTTGGAAGGAAATGTCGGACGACCGAGAGCCAAGTATGTACACACCGTGGAAAAGGGTCTACGTGACAGCCCGTCCAATCTGAATAACGTCGAGACCTACGCCAATGTTCCTGCCATTCTGCTCAAAGGAGCCGAATGGTATGCCGGCATGGGCACCGACCACAGCAAAGGGACAAAGGTCTTCAGCCTTGTGGGAAAAATCACGAATACCGGTCTCGTGGAAGTCCCCATGGGTATTTCGCTAAAGGAGATCGTTATCAACATCGGCAGCGGAGTCCCCAACAAGAAAAAATTCAAGGCCGTCCAAACAGGCGGGCCATCAGGGGGATGTATCCCGGAACGCTTCCTGGATCTGCCGGTGGACTACCAGAAACTGGCGGAAGCTGGTTCCATCATGGGGTCCGGGGGTATGATCGTTATGGATCAGGACACCTGTATGGTGGACGTGGCCAGATATTTCATGGATTTTCTCAAAGAAGAATCCTGCGGTCAGTGCAACCCCTGCCGGGAAGGTATCAAACAAGTACTCGATATTCTCACGAACATCTGTGCCGGTGAAGGTAAAGAAGGCGACATAGAGCTTCTGGAAGAACTCGGCAGCATGATCCAGAAGTTTTCTCTTTGTGGGTTGGGAACATCTGCTCCGAACCCGGTCCTCACGACACTTCTCTACTTCCGCGACGAATACGAATCACATATCCGGGACAAGAAATGCCCGGCAGGTGTCTGCAAGGCCCTGTTCCACTACGAAATCGCTGAAGACCCGTGCACAGGCTGCGGGGTATGTGCCCGCAAATGCCCACAGGACGCCATCACAGGGGAAAAGAAAAAACCCCATACTTTGAATCAGGATTTATGCATCAAATGTGGCATTTGCTACGATGCCTGTAAGTTTAATGCAATCGCCATACGATAATCAAAAGGGATAGATTTATGATCACGTTTAAACTCAATGGTCAAACAGTACAGGGTGATGAAGGGCAGTATATCCTCCAGGTTGCTGAAAAATATGGTGTTGATATCCCAACACTGTGTCATCATAAAGCGCTCGAACCGGCAGGCATGTGCCGACTGTGTACAGTGGAGCTTTTTGACGGCCGCCGTTCCCGGTTTGTGACATCGTGTAACTACCCCATATGGGAGGGAATGGAAGTCAACACGGATAGCGAGGCTGTTTATGAGGGCCGCAAGCTCATCGTCGAATTGCTTCTGGCAAGATGCCCGGACGTACCCATGCTCAAAGAGCTTGCCAAAAAATACGGTATCGACAAACCACGTTTTAAGGCAGAAGATGATGACTGCATCCTCTGCGGTCTGTGTGTGCGCATGTGTGAAAAAATGGGAAACAGCGCCATCAGCCTGACCGGACGTGGTGTAGAAATGAAGGTGGACACGCCATTTCATGTGCAGACCGACGTCTGCATGGCCTGTGGTGCCTGCGCATCCGTATGCCCCACGGGTCATATAACCCTCGATAAAATCAACACCCTCATCACGAAAAAAGAACATGTCTTACCCATTGCATCTGAATACGACATGGGCTTGAAAAGCCGCAAACCGGTTTATGTCCCTTATGCACAGGCAGTACCGAATATCCCGGCCATCGATCGGGATGTCTGTGTTCATTTCAAAACCGGTGGTTGCAAGGTATGTACTGAGTTCTGCGGAGTGGACGCCATTGACCACACCATGGAAGATGAAATTGTCGAACTCAATGTGGGGTCGATTATCCTGGCGCCAGGCTTTGAACCTTTCGACCCTTCAAAGTTTGACTCGTACAATTACGCTAAACATCCCAATGTCATCACCTCCATGGAAATGGAACGGATTTTGTCTGCCTCAGGCCCTACCGAAGGACACCTCGTCCGTATGTCCGACCACAAGGAGCCCAAAAAAATTGCCTGGTTCCAGTGTGTCGGGTCAAGAGATCTCAACCGGTGTGACAATGCCTACTGTTCATCGGTCTGCTGCATGTATGCTATTAAAGAAGCTGTAATTGCCAAAGAGCACAGTGAAAACGATCTCGAATGCACCATTTTCTACATGGACATGCGCACCCATGGCAAGGACTTCGAGCGTTTTTACGACAGGGCCAAAGAAAGCGGTGTGCGGTTTATCCGCAGCCGGGTCCACTCCATTGACCCGCTACACGGGAGCGATGATCTTTCCGTCCGTTATGTCACGGAGTCGGGAGACCTGCAAACCGAAACATTCGACCAGATCGTACTTTCCATCGGACTTCAGATAGATCCTAAAACCATTGCTCTGGCTCAAGATCTGGGCATCGAACTGACCGAGGGTAACTTTTGTAAAACCGAAACCTTTGAGCCGGTTGAAACATCACGCAAAGGCATCTATGTATGCGGTGCTTTCCAGGGCCCCAAAGACATTCCCCAATCCATTATCGATGCCAGTGCTGCAGCGGCCAGTGCCGGTGCGGCCTTGAGTTCGGCCAGAAACACCCGGACGCTAACACCGGAAGTCATTCCCGAAACAAACATCTTCGGGGAACGACCGCGAATCGGTGTGTTTGTCTGCCACTGCGGTATCAATATCTCCGGTGTTGTGGACGTCCCGGCAGTGAGTAAGTATGCTGCAACACTTCCTTATGTGGAATATTTTACGGACAACCTCTATTCCTGTGCCCAGGACACACAGGATACCATGACCCAGATAATCAAACAGAAAAAATTGAACAGGGTTGTGGTGGCGGCATGTACGCCAAAAACTCACGAACCGCTTTTCCAGGAAACACTGATCAATGCAGGGTTGAATAAATACCTGTTTGAAATGTGTAACATCCGAAACCAGGACTCATGGGTCCATAAAAACAACCCTGACCTGGCCACGGAAAAAGCAAAAGATCTTGTGAGAATGGCGGTCTCCAAAGTCGCTCTTATGCAGCCACTCGAGGAAGCCGAACTGGAAGTAAACCAGACAGCCATCGTCATCGGCGGAGGCATCGCCGGTATGAGCGCTGCCAAGACCCTGGCCCTGCAGGGTTACGAAACCCATGTCATTGAAAAAAGCGATGTTCTAGGCGGACAGGCGCTGAATCTCTTCAAAACGATATCGGGTGATGACGTGCAGAAAAAACTGTCCGGACTCATTTCCGATATCAACGGAAATGACAAGATCCAGGTGCACCTGAACACAGAGATTACCAGCGTGGATGGATTTGTGGGAAGTTTCAAATCCACCCTTACCTCCGGCGAGGCAACGGAAGACCTGGAATATGGTGTGGCTGTGGTGGCGACCGGTGCCGCGGCTCTGAAACCGGATGAGTATCATTATGGGGATGATCCAAGAATTTTAACAAGTCTTGAGCTTGATAAAAAATTTATGGATCAGGATCCTTCCCTCAAGAAAATATCCTCGGCCGCATTTATCCAGTGCGTCGGTTCCAGAGAGCCGGAAAGACCTTACTGTTCCAGGGTCTGCTGTACCCATGCCATCGACAATGCATTGGAACTGAAAAAGATCAACCCGGAAATGAATGTTTATATCCTTTACCGGGACATCAGGACCTATGGCGAACGTGAGTATTTATATAAGGAAGCCCGCGAAAGGGGCATCATCTTTATCCGCTACGCACTGGAAGACAAACCCAGCGTCGAGATAAAGGGTGATGAACTTGTCATCACGGTTAAGGATCATGTGTTGGAACGGAAAATGGAAATTGTGGCCGATGTTCTGACGCTGGCATCTGCCGTTGTGCCCAACAAGGGAGATGCCCTGGCACAATTTTTCAAGGTGCCACTGAACGATGACGGCTTCTTTGTGGAAAAACACGCCAAGCTGGGACCTTCGGAATTTTCAACCGACGGTGTATTCCTCTGCGGCCTGGCCCATTATCCCAAACCCATCGATGAGTCTATCGTACAGGGAAGAGCGGCTGCATCCAGAGCGGTTACGCTACTGGCACGCAAGACCATTCATACCAGTGGAGCCGTGGCTGAAACCATGCCCATGCATTGTAGTTCCTGCAAGGTCTGTATTGACATTTGCCCCTATTCAGCACCTTTACTCATTGAGGAAGGACCGTTTACAGGCAAAGCCAAGATCAATCCGGTTCTTTGTAAGGGCTGTGGCCTCTGTGTCGCTTCCTGCCGATCCGGTGCCATCAAGTTGAAAGGGTTTGATAACGATCAGATTTTCGCACAGATATTTGCAATGAATGAAGCAGTGTAATAACAGGGTTTGAGTTTTGAAGGGTTGGAGGGAAAACAGACGGTTTTAAGTTTTAAGTGTTAGGTTTTAGGTTAAGCCCTCAGCTATTAGCAACGATCAATGACGCGCATAGCGCTAATTACGCCCGAAGGGCTAATGACCATCAATGACCGCCGGAGGCGAAATGACGTGCGAAGCGCTAATGTCGTCCGATAGGACAAATGACAGCTGAAAGCTAAATGTCGCCCACAGGGCAAAAGGCGCCTAATAGCCTACAGCCTAAACCCCTAAAAGGCTATATAGAGGTCGAAATTCGATCTTTAAAGATATGTAATAGAAATTAAGATTAAGATAAGGAGATGTAATGATGTCTGAATGGGAACCGAAGATTGTCAGTTTCCTTTGTACCTGGTGCAGCTATGGCGCCGCCGACCTTGCTGGCGTCAGCAGAATGCAGTACCCACCCAATATTCGGGTTATCCGGATACCCTGTACCGGTAGAATGAGTCCCAAGTTTGCATTGGCCGCCCTTCGAGAGGGCGCGGACGGCGTTTGGGTGTCTGGGTGACATCCTGGCGAATGCCATTACCTGGAAGGTAATTACTACGCTCGTCGAAAGTTTTCGCTTTTCATGAACCTGATGGAACACATGGGAATCGAGTCTGATCGTATTCACTTCTCCTGGATCTCCTCGGCTGAGTCCACCAAGTTTGTGAAGGTGGTCAAGGAAGTGACTGAAAAAGTGAAAGCCCTGGGACCTCAACAGCACTTTAAAAAAACTGATGCCAAGGTAGCATAACATGTTAGATTACATAGATAAAATAAAAGAAATTTCCAAAAGACTCTTGAAAGACTGCTCGGTGGAGATGGTGATCGGATTCCGCAGGGGAACCCTGCCCATGATGAATGAACCCTGCTTTGCCAGAACCCCGGAAGATGTCGACCAATTCATCTGGGACAGCAATTGTGGTATCAATCTGGCCAACTACCTCACCAACCGAAAAGAAAAAATCGGTATTGTCGCCAAGGGCTGCGACACCAGAAACATCGTTACCCATATCGTTGAGAACAAAATCAGCCGGGAGCAGCTTGTGGTGATCGGTGTTCCCTGCAAGGGCATGATCGACAAGTACAAAATCAACGCCATGTTCACGGATGAAATCCAGAATGTTGTTGAAACCGGGGAGAAAGTCCTGGTGACGGCAGGTGGTAAGGAAACCTCTTTGAACAAATCGGATGTCCTGCAGAAAAACTGTGCGGTCTGTACGCACCGCAACCCTGTCATTCATGACGAACTCGTGGCAGAAAAGGTTGAGGAACAACAAGGTGTGGACCGGTATGCGGATGTACGAGAAGTTGAAGCCATGAACCCCCAGGAGAAATGGGATTATTTTGAATCGCTTCTGTCGCCCTGTATCCGCTGCTATGCCTGCAGGAATGCCTGCCCCCTCTGCTATTGCCCCACATGCTTCGTGGATGAAGCCAAACCCCAGTGGGTGGGCAAAGGACAGGACCCGGCAGATGTACGAACCTTTCATTTCTTACGGGCATTCCACTGTGGCGGAAGGTGTACCGACTGCGGAGCATGCGAACGTGCCTGCCCGGTCGGGATCAACATGCGGGTGTTTACCAAAAAGTTGGAAAAAGACTGTTTCGAACAGTTCGGTTGGGAAGCCGGAATGAACCTGGACGAAAGGCCCCCCCTCGATACATACCGGCCCGATGATCCGAATGATTTTATCAAATAATTGTATTTGGGTGTTTGGTATTTAGTATTTGGTGTTTGGTGTTCTGTGGTAACAACCTCAACTCTTTTGAAAACCGAGACAAAACACAAAACACAACACACGAAACACAACATAAAGGTTAGACGACCATGAAATTAGTTAGCATTGACAAGAAACAGTGGGAAAACGGTCTCGATTCTTTGAGAGCCTCATACCGTCTTTTAGGACCGTCTAAGGAAAAAGATTACTATAGCTTTAAACATCTCCAAGAAGGTGAACAACCCGATTTTTCGTTTATGAACACACGGTTGTCACCCAAATCACTTCTTTTTCCACAATCCGAAGCCATTATTGAATACTCCCTTGATTCACACGAGGAGGATCACCATGTCATGAAAGCCATTGAGGCGGATGCGTCTCCCCGGGCGGTTCTGGGTATTCGACCCTGTGACGCCAAAGCCGTGACACTGGTAAACCTCAATTTCGACACAGATGCGTACAAGGATCCCTATTGGGTCAAAACGTTGGCAGCCACCACATTCATCGGCCTGGCCTGTGACGAGCCCAAAAGCACCTGTTTCTGTACCTCCGTAGGATGTGGGCCCTATCACGAGGAGGGTCTCGATCTTCTCCTGGTCGACAATGGGGAAACATACCTGGCCAAAATTTTGACCGAAAAGGGAGAGAAATTTTTCAAAACCGCCGGGTGGGACACACATGATGGAGACACAACCCTTTTCGATTCAAAAAAAGAAGCCGCGGAAGCCAAAATTGTGTCCACCGTCACAACCAACAACCTGAAAGGTCAGGATATTCTGGACCTGCATGGGGCTCCTTTCTGGGAAGAGGTCTCTTTTGCCTGTCTCAACTGCGGCACCTGTACCTATACCTGTCCCACCTGCTGGTGTTTCGATCTTCAGGATGAAGTTCACGGCAATTCCGGAAAACGCTTCAAGAACTGGGACAGCTGCATGTTCCCGCTCTTTACCCTTCATACCACCGGGCATAATCCCCGGGACACCAAACTTCAGCGGGTCCGACAGCGGTTTATGCATAAACTGAAGTATTTTGTAGACAAATATGACCAGGGCATCATGTGTGTCGGATGCGGCCGGTGTGTCAACCAGTGCCCTGTCAATATCGACATTCGCAGGGTTTGTGCTTTGATGAATGATTATAAAGCAGATGAACTGGCCTGCGTGGTACAAAAATAGGCCTTAAAGAACAAAGAAATAGATGGAGGAACACGTGCAAAATCCATATGTACCTTATCCGGTTCGTATTGATGATATAGCAATTGCGACCGAAGATAAAAGTTTGAAAACATTCAAGTTTGTATTTTTGAATGCCGGAGATGAGGAAAAATTTTCCTACAATGCCGGTCAGTTTGCGGAACTTTCCGTAGCTGGTATCGGGGAAATCCCCATCGGCATCGCTTCTTCGCCGGTTGAAAAGGGTTTTGTAAAATTCACCGTATTTAAAGCCGGTGTGGTGACATCGCATCTTCACAACATGAAGGTCGGTGACATTATGGGCCTCCGCGGTCCCCTGGGAAACTGGTATCCCTGGGACCTTCTGGAAGGGAAAAATATTCTTATTGTCGGTGGCGGTTTTGCCTTTACAACCCTCCGCTCTTCCATTGTCTATATGCTGAACCCTGAAAACCGACCCAAATTCGGAAATATCGATGTCGTTTACGGTGCCAGGACACCTGGAATGCTGCTATACAAGGACGAACTGATCCAATGGGAAAAGCGAGATGACATCAACATGCACCTCACCATCGACGCCCCTGCCGAAGGGTGGGAATACAATGTAGGCTTCACACCGCCGGTAACAGAACAGAAAGCGCCCCAGGGCGATGACGACACCTACGCAATTGTCTGTGGCCCGCCGGTCATGATTAAATTTACCCTGCCTGTGCTCGAAAAGTTAGGCTATGCCCATGACCACATCATCATGTCTCTGGAGAATCGAATGAAATGCGGCTTCGGCATGTGTGGCCGATGTGGTATCGGCAAAGAACTGGTGTGTAAGGATGGGCCTGTTTTTACACTGGATCAGATCAACCAAACACCCAGGGAGTATTAGAAGCTATCGCAAAAAAGTTATTTGGCCCAATCTCTGCATTGACCAATACCCTATTTTTGAGGTAGGTTACAGTTCAAAATGGACAGTCAAGCTGTTTTTCAGGTTGGCTCGTTTTTCGTGTTGACAATGATTCGCTTATCATTTATTTAATATTCTTTCTAAAGACATTAAGGTCGGGTAAAGACCTGGCAAGAGAAAATCTATTATCAAATAAAGGAGGGTTGTTAAATGCCGGACGTAGAATTTATGGGTAAAACATTTGGTGTTGACGAAGACGGATTCATCGATTCCTATGAGAACTGGAGTCAAGAATGGGTTCAGTTGGTAAAGAAAGAAGAAGGTATCGAAGAATTGAATGATGAACACCAGAAGGTCATTACTGTTCTCAGAGAGTACTATGAGAAAAACGGAATTGCCCCGATGGTGCGTGTTCTTTCAAAAGTGACCGGATTCAAACTGAAACACATCTATGAGCTCTTCCCGTCAGGACCAGGCAAGGGAGCATGTAAGATGGCCGGTCTTCCGAAACCTACCGGGTGTGTATAAGCTGCTCGGTAACAATCGATTGACTGTGTTTGTTTATGACAAAGGCTCTGCAGCTCCTGCAGGGCCTTTTTTTTGAACCTGATCATAGTAATTGTCCTAAATATATTCCGATTAGTGCCAGGCTCCAGGGGTTTCCCCTTTACTGAGTATGCGCAACGTTATTTTGACAAATGCTATAACATGGTGACAAGATGATCCTGACCGTCAAAACAAAACAACAGACAGAACTTATCGATATTACCACCACGGTAAGGAAAGCACTACAAGCCCATGATATCCAGGATGGATTCTGCTTTCTTTACGTCCCCCACACCACTGCCGCAGTGACAATCAACGAAAGTGCCGATCCGAGTGTCCAATCAGACATATTGATGATTCTAAACCAGGTCATTCCCTGGAAAGCAGGCTACCGCCATCTGGAGGGGAATTCACCAGCGCATATCAAATCGACACTGGTGGGTGTTTCAGAGATCATCGCCATTGAAAATGGACAGCTGGTGCTGGGAACATGGCAAGGAATTTTCTTCTGTGAGTTCGATGGACCACGAACCCGGAAGTTGCACCTTCGGTGCAGCCATAAGCTTTAGGCTGTAAGCAATAAGCAGCTTAATGCTTACAGCTTATGGCTTAATGAAAGAAGGGTTCGAGGGTTAGTTATTAGCTGAAAACGACAAGCCGCTAATAGCTGACTGCTGATGCTCTATTCCCTCGGACCCTTGAATCCTTGGACCCTTCCTTCAAAAGAGAAAGGTCGAAGGTTTACCAAATAAATTGGTATGGAACTGATGATAAAGGATAGCGTATCCCATATGCCCTCTCTCGACGATATCGACAAAAAAATTCTGAACCGGATACAATCTGACTTTCCCATTACCCATAGCCCTTACCGTGCAGTGGCCAACCATCTTAACCTGCAGGAAACGGATGTCCTTGAACGGGTATCCAAAATGAGAGAGCAGGGTCTCATACGGAGGGTTGGTGGAAATTTTGTCCCGGAAAAACTAGGCTATGTCAGCACCCTCTGTGCCGCATCCGTACCACAGGATAAAATCCAACACTTCACTGAAGTCGTCAACCAATACCCGGGTGTGACCCATAATTACCAGCGTGACAACCACTTCAATATCTGGTTTACCTTTATCGCTCCCTCCCGTGAAGAGATTAAAATCAATCTTCAACGGATTACCGAGGAAACAGGTATCGAAGAGATACTCAATCTACCAGCAACGCGTGTATTTAAGATCAAAGCGCATTTCAATCTATAGGAAAATGGATAACAACGCACCCCTCTACAACAGCCGTATTTCAAATACCTATCTGGAATATATTTCCAGTAATTACCCTGAACTGGAAATCCCCCCCCTTCTCGAATATGCCGGGATTGAAAACTATGAAATAGAAGACCCTGCTCACTGGTTGACCCAGGGCCAGGTTGACCGGCTTCATGAAATCATGGTGGTAAAAACCGGTAATCCGGATCTTGCCAGAGAGGCGGGTAGATATACCATTCTCTCCAAAAAAATCGGTGCCATAAAACAGTACACCATGGGACTCATGAGCCCTGCTATGGTATACCTTGCCACCGGCAAGCTCTACCGCACCATGAGCCGTGGGGCCCTCATCGAAACAAAGAGCATCAGCTCTAACCAGGTTCGGCTCAAAGCCACCCCCAACAGCGGTGTAGATGAAAAGCCTTACCAGTGTGCCAACCGCATGGGAACACTCGAGTCTTTGCCGAAACTCTTTTCCGACGATGTTGCCACCGTCAAACACCCGAAATGCTATCACCGGGGGGACGATGCCTGTATTTACATGATCTCGTGGAAGACGGCCAAATCGATGCTCTGGATCCGCACCAGCAAATACGCGCTTCTATTCACCCTGCTATTAACCATAGCTTCCGGCGTGATGTTTACGATGACACCCACTTTGATGGTGTTTTTGATATCCAGCCTGCTGACGACTGTTACCTATTGCCTGGCTGTCCGTTTCAAAAACAGGGAGCTCTCCCGGACGATTACATCCCAGGGAAATTCAGCCAAAGATCTCCTCAACGCCGCCAATGAGCGCTACAACGACATGTCCGTAATCCAGGAGATTTCCTCTGAATCGTCGGCAATTCTGGATGTGAATCGCTTGATCCACAGGGTCATGCCCATCATACAAAAGCGTTTGAACTTTGACAGGGCTATGATCATGTTGATACGAGATGAATCCGGTTCTCTGGAATATGTGGCAAGTTACGGGCAAACCGAAGAGCAGTTGACGGTATTGAAACAGGCCCGGTTCAATTTGAAAAATCCCAAAGCCAGAGGACCATTCATTAAAGCCGTCAAAGAGCAGCGGCCGTTTCTTGTGGACGATGTCGAACAAATTGTTTCCTCCCTCTCCAAGGGCAGCAAGGTATTTGCCGAAACCATCGCATCCCCTTCCTTTATCTGTGTCCCTCTCGTGTACAACCAGAAAGCTTTCGGTATTCTGGCCGTGGACAACTGGAATTCCCAAAACCCGCTGACCAAGAGTGACATCGGTATCCTAAATGGAATTACATCGCAGATTGCGGCAGGCATTGCCAATGCCGACTCCTTTAAAAAACTGCAGGAAAGCGAAAAGGAATTCAGAAAACTCTACAAGGAGTCGAAACGGGGCGAACACCTGTACCGCTCGTTGATCCATTCATCTGCCGACGCCATTGCCACCTGCGACCTGACCGGACGCATCAAATATACCAGCCCCGAATTCGAAAATGTGTTTGGATGGTCCATTATAGAACTGCAGGGTTCGCCACTCACATTTATATCCAAGCCCGAGTACGACGCCTGTCATTCAATGATTCAGGAGGTCGCCGAAAACGGGAAACCCCATCGTGGACTTGCATCGAAATGCTATACCAAGGAGGGTCACCTTCTGGATGTTCTCATCAGTGCATCCCGTTATGATGACCACAATGGCGACCCACTGGGACTGCTTCTCATCATAAGGGATATCTCCGAGAACAAACGCCTTGAAACCCAACTACTTCAAGCTCAGAAAATGGAAGCCATCGGCACCCTTGCAGGGGGCATTGCACATGATTTCAACAATCTCCTTGCCGTTATCAAGGGCAATCTATCCCTGATGAGGCTTGATTTTGATGCCGACCACCCCATCATGGCCAGGATTCAGAATATCGATCAGCAGGTGGACAGTGGCGCCAAATTAACAAGTCAATTCCTGGGTTATGCCAGAAAAGGCAGTTATGAAGTCGAGCCACTCGATATTGTGCGCGTAGTGAGTGAAAGTGCACAGGCATTTGGGAGAACACGCAAGGAAATCACTCTGGATATACACCTTCCAGAGAGTGCACTGATCATTGAAGCTGATCGGACCCAGTTGGAACAAGTTCTTTTCAACCTGTTTGTAAATGCGGCCGATGCCATGCCCAACGGTGGTAGTCTGACCCTCAAGGCGGACCGAAAAACTGCCAAGGAAATTCTCGAAGAAAATTTCAGGCCGAAACCCGGGGCCTATATTCTCATCGAGGTTTCGGACACAGGCATTGGCATGAATCCCGAAATTCAGAAACGTATGTTCGACCCCTTGTTCACAACCAAAAAAATGGGCAAGGGTACCGGACTCGGGCTGGCATCCGTTTACGGCATCATTCAATCCTACAAGGGCTATATTACCGTCACATCGGAAGAGGAAAAGGGAACCCGTATCAGAATCTATCTTCCGGCAGCAGATAAATCTCCAACCCGAACCAAAGAGACCGGATTGCCTATCGATCACGGCAGGGGAACCATACTGCTGGTGGATGACGAGGTCAGTCTGCTCAAGGTCGGTTCAGAAATGCTTACAGCCCTGGGATATAAGGTCCTGCCGGTGGACAACGGCCAGGATGCGATAGATACCTATAAAGCGCGTAAAAAAACCATCGACCTGGTTATTTTGGATATGATTATGCCCGGTATGACCGGCGGTGACGTTTTTGCCCGATTAAAAGAAATCGATCCGAATATAAAGGCCATATTGTCCAGTGGCTACAGTTTGGACGATCAGGGAAAAAAAATTATGGACAGCGGTTTTCGCTGCTTTCTGCAAAAACCATTCGGAATGAAAGATCTTTCCATCAAAGTCAAGGAAGCCTTGAAGTGAAAGATCTACGCATCGCGGTTGTGGTCTGTAATGCCAGGGTCGGGGAAACCCGACAGAACCTGGACAAAGTAATCACCTTTGTCAAAAAAGCCCGGAATGCTGCGGCAGATATCGTGTGTTTTCCGGAGCTGAACATTACCGGATACAGCAACCATGAGGATATTTTAGGTGTTGCACAACCGATTCCAGGCCCAATCAGTGAAGCACTTTCCAATATGGCCGTTTCGCATGGACTCCTCATCCTGGCCGGCATGGCGGAAAAGGGATATGACGGCCGGATCTATGCTACCCACATGGTCGCCATGCCGGATGGCAAATTGGGAACATACAGAAAGAGTCACATCGCACCACCCGAAAAAAAGATCTATAGTCCAGGAAATATCATCCCGATCTTTTCTTTCAAGGAATCCACTTTCGGCATCCAGTTGTGCTACGATACGCACTTCCCTGAACTCAGCACGAAAATGGCCGTCAAGGGTGCTGAAATCCTTTTCCTGCCGCACGCCTCTCCCAGAGGACTGGCCATAGAAAAGCACCGGTCATGGATGCGTCACCTGACCGCCAGGGCCTTTGACAACAGTGTCTTTGTGGTTGCATGCAACCAAACGGGTTATAACGGGAAAGGACTAACGTTCCCTGGGAATGCCGTGATTTTGGATCCAGCCGGAAACATCATCGGACAAAGCCTCAGCAGCAGGGAAACAATGATACACGTGGATCTCAAGGCCGAGATCTTTAACGACATCCGCAGTAAGCGCATGCATTTTTTTCTCCCTAACAGAAGACCGGAATTATATGGCAAATAAGGGTTCGAGGGGTAGATCAGGGTTGGAGGTTTGGAGGGTAACTGAGATCTAAAAGCGGCGAGCAGCCTCCCAGCATCCAGGCATTCTCGCTTCCCGGCATAATATCTTTGATGCTTGCCACAAACCATCAACGACAAGCAATCTGCAGCTTATGGCTTAAAGCTTATAGCTGATCCATATCGATACCGGATGATTTGAGCGTAACCGTGAGGGGTCGTCCAAAGATAAAATCGATCATCTCAGGTTCCACATTACCGTTTTCCAGGACCAGCTGCCGAATGGCCCTGTCATAACGGACCGCGCCGGCAATCACCTCTTGGGCCTGTTTGCTGAACGCTCCATGAAGATCCTGTATCGCACGGTTAATTGCATCATGGGCACATTGCTTTTCATGGTCCGAAATGAGTCCCCACAGCCCCGCTACCCCGGCAAGAATATCCCGGCGGGTCAACCTGTCTTTTTCATAAACAGCCTCAATATCCCGTGTGTTCCAGCATTTCAACAACCGGCATTCCAGGGGTCGATGGTCATATATGCCGCAGGATTTGTCCTTTTTTTGAAAAAACACACATTCCCATGAAGGGCTTTTTCCCTTGATCTTGATAATGTCGGAATCGGCCGGTTTGAGTTGTCCCTGAACATTGTCATGAACGCGTTCTCCCTTGCGGATAGTGTAAAGGTGACGCGTGTGAATGGTTCCGTCCTCGATGAGATGCCTGTCTTCAATATGGAAAGAAGGGCCTCCTTTTTCGCAACAGGTACCACATCGAGTGCATTGTGCCTTTGTTCCGGAAGGTCTGTCTTCAATCGGTTGCATGAATGTACCTTGTGCCATCAAAGATGGCAGCATTGCGCCGCCACCGGCAGCCCATCTTGTGGGATATCAAATCGTGAGTGTCGATGCCGGCCAGACCGTGTTTGAACTCACTCCGTCCGAACATCACTACAACCCCTTCTCAACCGTTCACGGTGGTATGCTCTCCACCCTCCTGGACGCGGCCATGACAGCTGCTGTTATGACCCTCCTGCCCCCAGGCAAAGCCTGCTCCACATTAGAGCTGAAAATCAATTTTATTCGTCCGGTAAATAGCAGAACCGGCGTGATAAGGGCCAAAGCCAGCATTATTCATGCCGGAAGTCGGGTTGCAACTGTTGAAGGACGTCTTATCGATGAAAAAGAAAAGCTGTATGCACACGCCACAAGCACCTGTTTGATAATTACACTATAAATATGGGTTCAAGGATTCGAAGGGCCGAGGGTTGCTGACGGCTAATAGCAGTTAGCAGCATCCCAGTTTCCAAGCATGATAGATTCCAGGCAAACCAGGGGTCAAGGGTTCGAGTGAAATGCCTTAATATTAAAAAGTTAGATGTTTGACAAAAACAGATACGCTTTGTTTGTAAATGAAAAATCCCCCAAAAAAGGGGGATTTTACGGTATTTGTCATCTTTCTTGTGTTTATTTTTCCGGTGCATCCCCGGCAGGAGCAGCCTCTTCCACGGTCGCGGCTGCCCTTTTTTTCAGATTTTCGAATCGCTCTATATACTCTTCTTCCAATTGTTTGGACAGTTTCTCCGATTCCGCTGGAAAGCTTTTCTTCAGGGAGGCATAGCGGACCTCACCAGAGAGAAAGGCCTGGAGACTGCCGTCGGGTTCCTTGGAATCAAGAGTGAAAGGATTCTTGCCTTCCTTCTTTAGATCCGGGTTGTAACGGTATAACGGCCAGTATCCACTTTTTACCGCTAAATTCATCTCCTCCTGGGCTTTGCCCATACCCTTCATGATACCGTGATTGATACAGGGCGCATAGCACATAATCAGCGAAGGACCATCGTAGGCCTCAGCTTCTATCAAGACCTTCATCAACTGCTGTTTGTTGGCACCCATGGAGACATTTGCCACATAGACATAGCCATAGGACATGAACATGGCTCCCATGTCTTTTTTACTGGTTTTCTTGCCCGAAGCGGCAAACTTGGCCACAGACCCCGTTGGGGTAGCCTTGGAAGACTGTCCCCCTGTATTGGAGTAAACCTCGGTATCGAATACAAAAACGTTGATGTTTTCACCCGATGCCAGCACATGGTCGATGCCACCGAAAGAAATATCATAGGCCGAGCCGTCCCCGGCAAACACCCAGAAAGACTTCTTTGTGAACAGCTTTGACATCTGCGCAATTCTCTGCAGGCGGCTGTCATCAGGATATTGCGGCAGGAGCGCCTTCAACCGATCACCGTAATGCTTCGACGATGCCGGATCATCCATGCTGTCCAACCATCCCTGCATGGCATCTTTCAATTCAGCGTCGGATTGGGTTTCAAGAACATCTTCCACCTGGTCTGCCAGGCTGATTCGCTGCTGTTGAACCCCCATGAACATGCCGTAAGTAAACTCTGCGGGATCTTCGAACAGGGAATTTCCCCATGTGGGTCCGAAACCTTCCTTGTTGACACAGTAGGGTATAGAAGGTGCTGAGCCGCCCCAGATGGAGCTGCAACCGGTGGCATTGCCAATGACCATACGTTCACCAAAGAGCTGTGTCAGCAGTTTGGCATAGGGTGTTTCGCCACAACCGGAACAAGCCCCTGAAAACTCGAGGAGTGGCTGCTGGAACTGGCTGCCTTTGACCGAGGCGCGCTTCACAAGGTCGTCTCGAACCGGAATCGTCAACGCATACGCATGGTTTGGAACCTGCGCATCGGTCTGGGTTTCGAAGGGTCGCATGATCAAAGCCGGTTTTTTGGCCGGGCAGATATCGGCACAGTTGCCGCAACCCATACAGTCGAGTGTATTGACCTGTATGCGAAAATGATACCCCTTCAATTCCTTGCCCAGAGCTTTTTTGCCTTCAAACCCTTGGGGGGTGGTTTCGCACTCTTCATCGGTCAGCAGAACCGGGCGAATGGCGGCGTGGGGGCACACCATGGCGCACTGGTTACACTGAATGCAGTTTTCCAGAACCCACTCCGGCACATTGATGGCCACTCCTCTTTTCTCATATTGCGTGGTCGCTACAGGGAAAAGACCATCCGGTCTGAATGCGCTTACCGGTAGTTTATCGCCCTGCTGCGCCAGCATCGGACGCATGACCTTGGCAACGAATTCAGGTTCATCCACTGTGGTTTCGGCATCAGCCGACACATCCGCCCATGCATCCGGTACGGTTACCTCCACCAGATTGTCCAGGGTGTTGTCCACGGCGGCATAATTCATATTGACGATCTTGTCACCCTTCTTACCAAAAAGGGCCTTGATCTGATCTTTTAAATAATTGATGGCATCTTCGACCGGAATCACATTGGCCAGTTTAAAAAACGCCGTCTGCATGATCATGTTGATGCGTCCCCCCAGCCCGATTTCTGCTGCGATTCGAACAGCATCAATGTTGTATAATTTGATTTTCTTCCGGGCAATGGTCTGCCGCATGTGAGCCGGCAGCTTGTTCTCCATCTCCTCCACTGTCCAGTTCGAATTGAGCAAAAAAGTACCGCCCGGCTTGATGCCTTCCAACACATCATAAATGTTCACGTAATTCGATTTGTGGCAGGCAATATAATCAGCGGCATCGATGAGATATGTCGACTGAATCGGGGTCTGGCCAAAACGAAGATGGGACATGGTCACACCGCCGGACTTTTTGGAATCATAGGCAAAATATGCCTGGGCATACATATCGGTATTATCGCCAATGATTTTAATGGCGCTTTTGTTGGCACCCACAGTGCCATCTGCTCCCAAGCCCCAGAATTTGCACTGGACGGTGCCTTCGGGGGCCACATCAAAGCCCTCTCCGACTTCCAGGGATGTATGGGTAACATCATCGACGATACCCACGGTAAAATGATTTCTGGGTTTCTCTGCATCCAGGTTGTCGAATACCGCCTTAACCATGCTGGGGCTGAATTCCTTGGAGCTGAGTCCATAGCGGCCATTGACGATGATGGGGATGCTTGTGGCATTTTCCACATACGCGGTGCAGATATCCTGATATAGGGGGTCTCCCAGAGAGCCCTTTTCTTTTGTCCTGTCCAGAACCGCTATCCGCTGGGCCGTCTCAGGGATGGCCCTGAAAAGATGCTCTGGTGAAAACGGTCGATAGAGTCGCACTTTGACCAGACCGACTTTTCTGCCCTGGCTGACGAGGTGGTTGACAACCTCTTCGATGGTTTCACAGGATGACGCCATGGAGACGATCACGTTGGTCGCATCCGGGGCACCGATGTAGTCAAAAAGTTGATAGGCCCGACCTGTCAGATCGCTGACCTTTGCCATATACTGACTGATGATTTGGGGTAATTTTAAATGATAGGGGTTGGAAGCTTCGATTCCTTGAAAGTAGACATCCGGATTCTGGGCCGTACCCCTCAGCTCCGGGCGTTCCGGATTCACTCCCCTTGCACGAAACTTGGCAACGGCATCCCAGTTCACCAGCTTGGCCATATCCTCATAATCGATCATCTCGATTTTCTGGATTTCGTGAGACGTGCGAAACCCATCGAAGAAATGAACGATGGGCAGACTCGCCTCGATGGCGCTGAGATGTGCCACGAGAGCCATGTCCATGGCCTCCTGAACCGAGGCCGATGCTAATAAAGCGAATCCGGTTTGCCGAACCGCCATGACATCCTGGTGATCGCCGAAAATGGACAGCGCGTGACCTGCCACGGAACGAGCTGTCACGTGAAAAACGCCGGGAAGAATCTCACCTGCGATTTTATACATGTTGGGTATCATCAGGAGCAGGCCCTGTGAGGCCGTAAAGGTGCTCGTCAATGACCCTGCGGCCAGAGCACCATGAACGGCAGCAGCTGCCCCGGCTTCTGACTGGAGCTGGCGTACCGTCATTGCCTGGCCAAAAATATTTTTCTGCCCATTTGCAGCCCATTCATCACATAGTTCTCCCATGGGGGAAGAGGGCGTTATGGGATAGATAGCAGCAGCATCGCTCATGGCATAGGCCACATAGGCAGCAGCTGTATTTCCATCGATTGTTTTCATTTTCTTTGTCATAAAATGACTCCTTTATGTTTTATCAGGCCAGGATATTACCCATGACCCATATCGTTTTCTGCTTTAGCCAGATTATAGGAATTTTTCAGATTATACCAAGCAAAATAATTTGTAAAGCCCCTATAAAATCGCTGGGCGATTTTCTAATACGCGACGTTGTCGCTCTTTTTATATATTTGTGATAAATTCTAAATCCGAATATCGAAATACGAAACAAATCCAAATATCAAATGCTCAAATGATCGAAGAACCTTGCAGCAACCTACGGGGAATGCGCTCGCTACGGCGGTTCAAACATAGTTCTTGAACTTGTATCTCCAAGGGCTTGTTTTGATCATTCGAATTTGGATCATTAGGTATTGTTTAGGATTTATCCCGTACGGATAATTCGTGCGAATTTCGTGCTTCGGATTTAAGTAGCTACCGCCTTTGGCATAGCCAAATTGCTCTGACCTGGCCCAAAGGATCAGGTTTTAAGTAACGGAATATCTCGTTTTAACTGCCTAAAAGGGTCTCAAAAAAATCATTCCCCTTGTCGTCGATGAGAATAAACGCCGGAAAATCTTTGACCGTAATTTCATATATCGCCTCCATGCCAAGCTCCTCGTATGCAATGACTTTCATGGCTGTAATACAGTCCCTGCCAAGCCTGGCAGCCGGCCCACCAATAGAACCGAGATAGAAACCGCCATTCTCTCTGCAGGCATCGGTGACGATTCTGGAGCGATTTCCTTTTGCCAGCATTACGAGAGACCCACCGAGCTTCTGAAAAATGGGCACATAGGGGTCCATTCTGGCAGCAGTGGTCGGACCGAATGAGCCGGAAGCATGCCCCTCAGGGGTCTTGGCAGGTCCGGCGTAATAAACAATATGATCTTTGAAATATTGTGGCAATTCAGCGCCTTGATCCAGACGCTCTTTAAGTTTTGCGTGGGCAATATCCCTGGCGACAATGATCTTGCCGGAAAGAAGAAGCGGCGTCCTGACCGGGTATCGGCTCAATTCCGCCCGGATATGGGCCATGGGCCGGTCTATATCGATGTGTACGGCTGCCTCCCCTGTGGAAGCCACTTCTGGAAGGAATCTCGATGGATTCGTTTCAAGTTTCTCCATAAATATTCCGTCGCGCGATATTTTGGCCTTGATATTGCGGTCAGCGCTGCAACTGACTCCTATCCCGACAGGACAGGAGGCTCCGTGTCGGGGCAGCCGGATCACCCGGGTATCCAGGCAGAAATACTTACCGCCGAATTGTGCCCCTATGCCAAGTTCCCGGGACAATGCCTGGATCTCATTCTCGAGCCCCCTGTCCCTGAAAGCATGCCCGGTAGAACTGCCCTGCACCGGAAGTCCGTCCAGATAACCAGCACTTGCCAGTTTGACGGTCTTCAGGTTGAATTCGGCGGAGGTACCCCCCACGACAAATGCCAGATGATAAGGTGGACAGGCGGCCGTACCGAGCATTTTCATTTTGGCCTTCATAAATGTCACCAATGATTCCGGGTTCAGAAGGGCCTTGGTTTCCTGGAATAAATAGGTTTTGTTGGCAGATCCGCCCCCCTTGGCAATAAACAAAAAGCTGTACGCATCCCCTTTTGTTGCGTACAACTCAATCTGGGCCGGCAGATTGCAGAGCGTGTTTTTCTCTTCATACATGGAAAGGGGTGCGTTCTGGGAGTATCGTAAATTATTTTTCTGATAGGCGTTGAAGACACCACGCGACAAGGCCTCCTCATCCGTGCCGTCGGTCATAACGCGATGACCCTTTTTACCCATGACAATGGCAGTGCCGGTGTCCTGGCACATGGGAAATTCACCTTCAGATGCAATCACGGCATTGCGAAGTAATTCCAGTGCCACAAATCTGTCATTCTGAGAAGCCTCGTAATCATCCAGAATAGCGGAGACCTGTTTAAGATGTGATGCCCTCAGGAGATGGGAAACATCCCTGAACGCCTCCTCCGAAAGCAAGGATAAGGCCTCCGGTGCTACATGAACTATATCCCGACCCTCATGCCGGGTGACCGAAACATGATCAGTGCTCAGCAGACGGTATTCGGTGGTGTCTGCCTTCAGCGGAAACATTTCCTGGAATTTGAAATCGGTCATTCACACACTCCTTATTTCAAGGTCAGGTTGATTAGGCTGAAGACTGTTAGGCGATTAGGTTGTCAACGGTCAACTACCTAACAGCCTACAGCCTAACAGTCTAATAGTCTAATACCCTATCATGCTAATAGCCTACTTTTTAAATCGTTGCCCCATTTTCATATATTCCCACAGCGGTCCCCTGGCACCCAGGCGGCGAATTTTCTTTTGAAGCGTCCGGTTGATGTTGATCGCCATTCCCGGAAAAATCCAGGTGGGATGTTCTTTTGAAAATGCCTCCACAAAGGGCAAAATCATATCTTTAATTGCCGGCGACAGATAAAAGCAGGGTTCCAGTAGATTCTGATCCGTTTGGATGCTACCTTCTTTTCTGGCTATTTCAAACAACCGTGTTCCGGGAAAAACACGAATTCCCACCATACAGACAACAGCCGTCGGCGACATGGCCAGAATAGCATCGAAAGTGCGCTGGACCGTTTCCATGGTTTCACCGGGGCCCCCGATCAGCAGAGAGTGGCAAAACGACAGCCCCGAACGATGGCAGACCATTGAAGCCCGGTTCATTTCTTCCAGAGTGAAAGCCTTTCCCATTTGTTTCAGCATAAAGGGCTCAGCGGCATCGCTGCCAAACTCGATACCGGTACATCCCGAATCTCGCATCAACGCCACGAGTTTGGGCTGGATAAACTTGGGGTTGGCATAGCCACTCCACTTGATGTTTAATTTTCTACGGATGATTTCATGGCAGACAAACTGTGCGTGTTCCACAGGAAAGTTAAATTCATTGTCCACGATAAACACGTTGTTTATTCCGATATCAATCAGGGATTCAATTTCATCACAGACATGCCTGGGGCTTCTCAGACGTACGCTTTGCCCCTCGATAATCGGATAGGTGCAGTAAATGCAGTCAAACGGGCACCCCCTTTTGGTCTGAATATTACCCATGCCGCCGAATTTTAGATAAGCGTCATTGTCGATTCCCGATCGGTCAGGGGCCGGGTATTCGTCCAGCTTCCGGATAACACCGACGTCCCGATCCAGCAGGATGTATTTTTCGAGTTTCTCTCCTGTCTTTTGCGCTGCCTCGATCCGCTCCAAAAGCGTGATAATGGCCCGTTCCCCTTCTCCCACAATACCGAAATCAGCATCCAGATAGGTGAAAATATCCTGCGGCATCAAAGAAAAAGCACTCCCGCCCAGAATGATACGACTGTCGGAATAACGCCTGATGATGTCCATCACCTCCCGGTAAAACGGTAGGTATGATGTGTACTGCGGATAGCTGACATTGTCCAGATTCCTAAGAGAAAGGCCAATGATATCAGGTCGGTATGATGCAATTTCAGCAGATATGTCAGCTTCCACATCCGTGACAAAACAGAGATCCAGAATGCGATGATCAATCTCCCGCCTTTTGAGAGCGGCGGCAATGTACGCCAACCCCAGCGGGAAAATCGGATCCGGCAAAAATTCAACATTGGGAGATATCAAAAGCAGTTTCATCAATGCATCGGTATACCGGTTTCAACATGCTTGTCAAGTTGTCCTGTGCTTCTTCCATAAGCCACCCTACCAAACATTACTCTTTAGCCCTATTTATTAAATAGTAATGTCATTTAACTTGACTTAATCAAAATAATAATTAAATTTATTTCAACAACAAATGGAATGCAAATTCCGCTTCATCAACCCATTTATTCAGGAGGTGTAACGATGGAACTTATCAGATGGAATCCCATGCGGGACGTGTTTGGCATGCAGCATCGAATGAACCGTCTCGTGGATGGTTTCTTCCTGCCATCACAAAATCCCGACCCGGAAAAGTCCCCGTGGGATTGGAATCCAAAGGTGGACATTTATGACAAAAATGATCAAATCGTACTAATAGCTGAGCTTCCCGGTGTCGACAAGGAGCACATCGAGATCGATGTCAAGGACAGGGTACTGACGTTGAAAGGAGAAAGGTTCCTGGACAATGAAGTCAAAGAGGACAACTATTTCCGACGGGAAAGATCTTTTGGAAAATTCGAAAGGCAATTCATCCTGCCTTTGAGTGTAAAAACCGAGGATATCAAAGCAGCTTACAAAGATGGCTTGCTCAAAGTCAAAATCCCGAAACCAATGGATGCCAAACCCAGACAGATTACAGTCCACTAACACTCATACCTGCGCCAACGGGGCGACCGAAAGTCATGCCCCGTTGGTTGCAATCCCCCCGCTAAACGCTTCTTCCTTTCACAAGCATATCCATTCCCGGGCCCGAACGTTCTAGGGGTAGACTTTGCATTTGAAATGTGCTTTAGTGTCTACACTATCATTCTTTACTTATATTCACACACTGGAATATGACCCCCCAAATCTGCCGGTTCCATACGTCAGAGCATATATGAAGCTGGATTGAACTCTTTATTGGACAAGGTTTATCCATGCATATTGACAGAACACCCTTAAGAAGTATGCCGGCAAAGGGTAAAATAAATAACCGGCCCGGTTCACTGCGGCCATGTGATTTTGAACCATAAAAGGAAAGGAGATATTATGAAAAAATTATTATTCATCCTGGGTCTTAGTCTGGTTTTTGTCATGGGGGTCACAAGCACCTACGCACAGGTGAAGAACCCGGACACATTTGTCCTGGCCGATATCGGATCTGTAGAGACACTGGACCCGGCCAAGGTCTATGACAATGCCGGCGCCGCCAAACTGTACACCATATATCAAAACCTGATTTTCTTCAAAGACCCCTATACCGACCAATTCTCACCCATTCTGGCCACCCAGGTTCCTTCTGTGGAAAATGGGGGTATTTCTGCTGATGGTAAAACCTATACATTCACCATTCGCAAGGGTGTAAAATTTCATGAAGGCGGTGATCTGACACCCGAGGATGTGGTCTATTCTTTTAAGCGGGCCATGATCAGCGATCCTGCGGGTGGCCCCATGTGGATGATGTTAGAGTCGCTGACCGGCAGCGATACCACACGCGATGGCGACAATTTTACTCCAGGTATTTTCGAGAAAATCGACAAGGCTGTGGAAGCCAAGGGAGACAAAGTAATTCTTCACCTGCCCAAAGCGTATCCCCCCTTGCTGGGTATCCTCTGCTATACCTCGGCCGCAGTCCTCGACAAAGACTGGGCAATCGCGAATGGGTGCTGGGACGGAAACATCGCCAATGCTGCTAAATACAACAAGCCGAACGAAGGCAAAGAACCCCTGCGGACGATAGCAAACGGAACCGGACCTTATAAACTGAGACTCTGGGAAACGTCCAAGCAGTTCGTGTTTGAAAGGTTCGATGGATATTGGGGCCCCAAACCCACAATCAAGACGGCCATTGTCAAATATGTTCCCGAGCACGCCACCCGTATGTTGATGCTCAAAGCCGGCGATGCCGACCGTATCCATGTGGGCAAGACATTTCTGCATGAAGTCGAGGGCATGAAAGGTGTCAAGATCACAAAACTTCCCCAGTTGGCGGTTACCGGCGCGCTGTTTTGCCAGAAAATCGATCCCACGGGCAATCCTAGTATCGGGAGCGGGAAGCTGGACGGCGAAGGCATACCGCCCGATTTTTTCAGTGATATCAACGTACGCAAGGCCTTTATGCACGCCTATGACGGGGATACCTTTCTCAAAGAAGTGTTGAACGGTCTGGGCTCCCTCCCGGGAACCCCCCTGATTAAGGGGCTGGCATACAAGAAAGAGATGCCTATGTACGCATTCGACCTGAAAAAAGCTGAGGCATACATGAAAAAAGCCTGGGATGGAAAGGTCTGGGAAAAGGGTTTCAAGATGATCATCACCCACAATACCGGCCGGGAAGAACGGGAAGCTGCCGCCCTGATGCTGAAAGAAAATGTCGAATCCCTGAATCCTAAATTCCGGATCGAGGTTCGCAATGTGGATTGGAAAGATTATATGCCGGCCATCCGTCAATTCCGTTATCCCATTTTCATCATCGGATGGGGTGCCGACTATCCAGATCCCCACAACTTCATGTATCCTTACATGAGCTCCAATGGGACATACGGTAAATACATGGGCTATAACAATCCTGACGTAGACAAACTTCTTAAAGCCGGGATTGAAAATGTCGAGCCGGACAAACGTGCCGCAGCCTACGAAAAACTGCAAAACATCTGGTACGAGGATGCCCTGGGCATCGCCCTGTTCCAGCCACAGGAACTGTTTGTCTATCGTGACTATGTGAAAGGGTACAACCGCAATCCCATGTTTTCGCAAACAGTTGAATTTTTCTGGAACATCACCAAATAAATTTGTTTCACAAATTTATAAATCGCGGCCTTATC
>RCNC010003304.1_pt1 | contig 26692 bp, 39 predicted proteins | sample 2041301 | NCBI WGS metagenome assembly RCNC01 (sample SAMN09708231, study PRJNA481090) | Marine sediment metagenome, whole genome shotgun sequencing project. | biome: marine sediment; feature: ocean; material: sediment; isolation source: Sewage treatment plant 13A marine sediment (STP13A) ... | reverse complement strand
CTGGCGGGTGACCACTTCGTTCAGCTCCTCGATGGTCCGCTCCTGGTAGGTCAGCCTCGTCTCCAGATCCACGAATCGTTCTTCCATCGTGTTCACCTCCTGGCCACGAGAATCATCCCCCCGGCCTGCTCCGGATCGAAGGGCTTGCCGCGAAAGTCGGCAAAGAGCTCGGTACGGCGAAACCCGGCCTTGCGGTGCATGTCCACCAGGTGCTCGGAACGGACTGGGTGGAGGGTTGTTTCCTCGGTGAAACGAACCTCGCCCCCCAGCACCAGCTCGACCCGGAAGGACACCTGTTGCTCGCTGATTTTTGGATAGCTGCGGCGGAACTCGTTTCCCGGGCCGGAGAAGGGTTTTGCCGGAAACTCCTGCTTCCCCTGGTGCAGGATGCGGTCCCAGTTCACCACCTGCATGATCCAGGTGCCGCCCGGTTCCACCATCCGGCTCAGCCGGGCCAGCAGGTCGGCAAAGCGGTCCGCCGGCAGGTGGGCGGCCACGTTGCCGATGCAGTACATCCCGTGGAACCCGCTGCCCAGGCTGCCGGCCCGCTCCATGTCCAGGCAGTGGAACTCCACGTCCGGATAGCGGGAACGGGCTTCGGCGATCATCTCCCGGTCCAGGTCCAGCCCCGTTGTCTCGGCACCGTCGGCGGCGAACCGGCCGCAGTAATGGCCGGGGCCGCAGCCGAGGTCGAGGACTTTCAGCGACGTCCGTTCCGGCAGGCAGGAGCGAATGAACCCGTAGACCTCCTCGCGGAAGGGGAAGATTTGCTCGTAATATTCGGCGAATCCTGAGTAGAGCGACATCAGAGCCTCACTTGAGCCAGAAACCCACACCCACCCCGATGAAGGTGGCCACGGCGTAGCCCAGGGTGCCGCAGAGCACCGCCGGGATGACCAGCGCTTCCCAGCGGCGAGCCACCGCCATGGCCGCCGCGGTGGTGGGTCCGCCCATGTTGGCGTTGGAGGCGATCACCAGTTCGGCCAGGTCCAGTTTGCACAGCCGGCCGGCCACCAGCAGAAAGACCAGGTGGACCAGCAGGATCAGGGCGGCAAAAACAAAGAGCCTTGGCCCCACGGTGAGCACCACGAGAATGTTGGCGCTGGCCCCGAGGGCGGCAAAAAAGACCTGCATCAACAGGGTCCCCATGGTGCCGGGGCCGTTGACTGCCCCCAGCTTCGAGGGGAAGACCGTGGCCAGGGTCACCATGATGGCGGTGATGATCAGGATACCCAGTGCCCGGTTGCCGGCCAGCTGGGCCAGCCCGAAGCCCACGGCACAGACCAGACCGGCCAGGGCCAGGGCCTGGGCCATGCTCAGGGGAGTGATCCGGCCCCGGCGGGCCAGCGGCGCTTCGCTGATGGTGTCGATATCCCGGGCCGCCTCCTCGTGCCGGTTGGGAAACCACCGGGTGAGAAAGCCGATGGAGGGGATGGCGAAGAGCAGCAGGAAGTAGAGGGTCATCACCAGGTTGTCCGCGGCGATGCCGGCGGTGAGCAGGTCCCCGGAATGCATTTCCAGCGCTTCGGCCGCGGCCACGTAGTTGATCGAGCCGCCGACGTAGGTCGAGCAGAAGATCCCGGCCAGTTTCCAGCCTTCCTCACCCAGCGGGACCAGTTTGAAGGCGATCCAGGTGCCGATCACCGTACCCACTGCGCCGAAGCCGAAGGCCAGCAGTGTGGGCCCCGACTCGCGCAGGATCTTCCGCAGGTCGGCCCGGAAGAGCAGCAGGGGGATGGCCAGCGGGACGATGTAGCCCCAGACCGTGTCATAGACCGGCGACGAGGCGGGGATGACCAGGCAGTTGGAGAGAACAAAGGTGGTGAGGATCGAGATCACCGCCCCGGAGATCTTTGCTCCCCAGCGGGTCCGCTCGGCCCAGAGCCCGAAGGCTGCGGAAGCCAGCAGAACTGCCCAGAGGGCCCACTGCTGGTCGGCGCTGATCAAGGTCTGTCCGGTCACCGGTCACTCCGTTCTTCAGGGGGTGATCACCACCCGCACGTCACTGCCGTATTTCATCAGATCATCCAGCACACTGTTGATCGCACCAGCCTCGAGCGGCACGCTGCGGGTCACCGCCCGGGAGAGGTCCAGACCGCCGCGGCCGGCCCAGTCCAGCAACTGGGGGATCTCCGAGGCCAGGTGGTCGGAGACCCCGATGATCTCGGCTTCCCGGCCCAACAGATCGTGGTAGGGCCGTACCTGGAAGGGGGCATTGCCCAGGCCGGCCACCGCCGCCCGCCCCTGAACCGCAAGACAGCGGAACGACTGCTCCATGGTCTGTGGTGTGCCCACCAGCTCCAGGGCCACATCCACGCCTCGGCCACCGGTCAGCCGTCTGAGCTCCTCCACCGGGTCGGTCTTTGACGCGTCCACCGGAATCGCACCGTACGATTCGGCAGCCGCCAGCTTGCTCCCCCGGATATCCACCGCGTAGACCTCCATGGCCCCGAGGCAGCGGGCCAGCTGGATCGCCGAGGTGCCCAGACCCCCGGCGCCAAACACGGCCACCGTCTCCCCGGAGACCAGTCGCGCCTTGCGCAGGGCGTGCAGCGAGGTGGCCGAGGAGCACATCATGATCGCCCCGTGATCGAAGGGGATCTGGTTGGGCAGCAGGAAGGCGCTCCGTTCGGGCATCACGATATACTCAGCGTAACCGCCGTCACGGTTGTTGCCGATCATCGTGCCGGTGTCGCAGAACTGCTCGCTCCCCCGGTTGCAGTGGGAGCAGCAGCCGCAGGTGGCCATGTAGTGCAGGCAGACCCGGTCGCCCACCCGGAACCCCCGCACGGATTCACCGGCCTTTTCCACCACTCCGGCCACTTCGTGCCCCGGGGTGAGGGGCAGTGACTTCAGGGTCACCGTGCCGTCCCGGTAGTGAGCGTCGGAGTGGCAGATACCCGCCGCCCTGACCCGCACCAGCAGGTCGTGGGGCCCCACCTCCGGCAGGTCCAGTTCCACCTCGACCAACGGTTTCCCCTGTTCCACCAGCCTCACCGCTCGCATGGAGTCCTCCCTCTCTCGGTAGCCGATTCGCTCAAGTCGGAATTATACCTGTCCTTTGGCCCATCTGGCGATCAACCGGGCCACGGTCCCGGCCGCTCCGGGCCCCTGGGCGAAATAGAGGGCCGGCTCGATGAGCTCCAGCTCCATCAGCAGGAACCCCTCGGCGGTTTCCACCCCGTCCACCCTGGCATAGTGCCAGGGGAGAGGAACCGCCCTGACCGCCTGCTCTGCCACGGCGATGAGGGACGGTGACGGCTCACCCCGGATCACCGTACCATCGAAGTCCGGCTGGACACGGAAATCGCCCGGTTTCGGCAGTTTCAGCGCCGCGTGACTGAAAGCTCCGTCGAGGAAGATCAGTGACCACTCACCCTGCCCGGTGATCTCGGGTAGGAAACGCTGAACCATCACCTCCCCCTGTTCCAGGGCCCGGGCCAGCTCATTTTCATGGTCGACCGCCTGGTCCCGGCCCACACGCCAGGTCTGGTAAGCCGAAGCTGAGACCGCCGGTTTGACCACCGCCTCATCCCAGCCGGTGCGCCGAAAGATGTCGGACAGGGTTTCGGCCCCGGCTGTTGGCCAGCAGGTGGGCACCACCGCAACCCCGGCCGCCTGCAGGTCGCGGAGGTAGCGCTTGTGGGCGTTCCAGCAGACCACCGGCAACGGGTTCCACAGTGTCACCCCGGTGCGGTCCAGATCTTCGGCCCAGGACAGGAACCGGTCGCAGTGCAGGTGGTAGTCCCAGCAGCTGCGGATCATGACCAGGTCGAAGCTGTTCCATTGGATTTCCTCCGCGTTCCAGAGGGCTGTCTCAACCTCGAAACCGTACCTCAGCAGCTCGTCACGCAGGATGCGGTCATCGGGAGTCAGTCGCGGCAGGTCGCGGCAGGTGGCCAGGGCGATTCGTGTCACGCGGGTTCCTCGTCCTCCCCGGTACTGAACAGTTCGGTGAGATAGCGGAAGATGAGACGGGCGGAGCGCGGCGGTTTATCGGCCTCCGCTTCCTTGCCGGCATTGCGCACCAGGCTGCGCAGGTGCTGGACGTCCAACCGGGGAAACTCGGTTATCAGCTCCTCGAGACAACTGCTGTCGCCCTCCAGCAGCCGTTCGCGGCACTGCTCGGCCCGGTGCTGTCGCCGCCGATCCAGTTCACGGATGTAGTCCAGATCGGCCATGGCCCGTTCGATGGGTCCGGTCTCCAGGGATCGCATCAGCGCGCCGATGTATTTCCGCTGGCGTTTCAGCGCCCCCCGCTTGGTCAGCCGCTGGGCAAGGCGGATCGCTTCCAGCAGTTCTTCCGGCAGGTCGAGCTTCTCCAGCCGCGAGTAGGGGAAAGCGATGAGCCGTTCGCCCAGCGCCTGCTTGGCCTCCACCTCCCGCTTGAGCTGGGTCCGGCTCTTTATTTCCTGTTCGTCGCACATCACTGGATGCCCAGCCACTGGTCGATGGCCTGCCCCAGTTCGACCAGCGCCTCCTCTTTTTTGGCCAGCTCGTTCTCCAGCTCGATGATCCGTTGGTCCAGTCGCCAGACCTGGTCCGCGGAGCGTTGCAGTGGGACGCTGATCTGCTCCGGCACGTTGCGCAACTGCTGAACCCTTTCCTCGTTGCCCTCGCTCACTGCCTGGGACAGCTGGTTGTTGACCCGGTCCAGTTCGGCCTCCAGCAGCTGCTGGTCCTCCAGGGCCAGTCGCCGCTGCTCCTCCGCCTTGCGCAGGTCGGACTTGATCGGTCCCAGTTCCTCCCGGGCCATGGCCAGCCGGCGCATGGCCAGCTCCATCGACTGCTGGTCCTGGGTTGCCTGCTGCTGCTCGAGCATCTGCTCCATCAGCACGCTCAGCTCCCGGATGGCGGCCCGCAGCGCGGCCATCTCCTGGGCCAGGTCCGCGGCCGTCGACTGCTGCGGTTCGGCGGGTGCCGCGGCGCAGCAGAGCAGCAGGAGCAGGGCGCAGGCTGACACTCTTTTCAGCGCTTTGATCATGGTTGGTGTCTCCACATGGGTTCGATCTTCGCTCAGCGGCTTTCCGCTTTTACCGAGGCGGCCGAGCCGAGCATGATTGCGATCCAGCGGGTGTCGTCGAAACTGCCCAGGGCGATTTTGAGGATCATGGTCAGCGGCACCGAAAGCAGCATCCCCACCGGGCCCAGCACCCAGCCCCAGAAAATCAGGGAAAGGAAGACCACCAGGGTGGAGAGGCCCAGTCCCTGCCCCATGAACTTCGGCTCGATGACACTGCCCACCAGGATGTTGACCACCAGGTAGCCCGCGGCCACCACGATGGTCTTGCCCACACCGAACTGGATCAGGGCCAGCAGCACCGCCGGTATGGCGGCAATTATCGAGCCGATGTTGGGCACGAAGTTGAGGAAGAAGGCCAGCAGGCCCCAGAGCACCGGGTAGTCCACACCGAGGATGGCCAGCCAGATGGTGATCACCAGGCCGGTGGCCAGGCTGACCGCCGTCTTGATCGCCAGGTAACGGTTGACGCTCTCGGTGAACTCGCTGAAATGGGACAGGGTCATTTTCGGGTCGGCCACCGCTGCCTGGATCTTTGCCCGGAAGCCGGCGGCCTCCAGCAGGATGAAGACCACGGTGAGCAGGATCATGAACATGTTGGTGGCCATGCCGCCGAGACCGGTGAGCATGTTGGCCGAGATCTGCAGCGCCACCCCGGGGTTGAAATGCTCTTCCAGAAACTGGCGGTTCAGCTGGATATCCATCCCCTCCAGCCAGGCCACCAGCGAGGTCTGGATGCTCTGCAGGCGTTCCATGTAGGTGGGTAGCGAACGGGTGAAGTTGTTGATGGAGGAGCCGACGAAATACGCGGTGAGGCTGGTCAGGGCGAGGATGCCCAGCACGACGATCAGTACCGCCAGTGTGTTGGGCACTTTTTTCCGCTGGAGCCAGTAGAGCAGTGGGGCGCAGATGATGGCGATGAAGATGGCGAGAATGAAGGGGATCAGGATCGGCGTGGCGGCCTTCATCCCGGCCACCACGATGATGAAGCTGGCGGTGGTGATCAGGAAACGGGATCCCACCGAGGTTTTTGGTTGCTGATCCATAGGGTCATTCTAACGGAGGCGGCACGGTAAATCCAGCATCAGAGGCCGCCTCCCCGCTCGGATTTTCCGTCTTCCGGCACTCAGTGGCTACCCTCAGTCGATGGTGATCTCTCCCTGCAGATACTGCACCGAGTGGCCGCTGATCAGCACCCGGTCTCCCTGCACCGCACACGTGAGCTCTCCGCCCCGTGGTGAGATCTGCCGGGCCGTGAGCTCCTTCTTTCCCAGCCGGTCGGCCCAGAAGGGGGTGAGTGTGCAGTGGGCTGAGCCGGTCACCGGGTCCTCGGGGATGCCGGCCCTGGGGGCGAAGAAGCGGGAGACAAAGTCCACCTCGTCACCCGGGGCGGTGGCGATGATGCCGAAGGCCTCCAGTCCGGCCACCAGGTTCATGTCCGGTTTCAGCGCCGCCACGTCGGCTTCACTGGCGAACAGCACCAGGTGGTCCCGTGCGGCGTGAACTTCCAGCGGTGTGCCGCCCAGGGCCCTGCCATACTCCTCACCGAATGCCAGGGGTGACGGCGGTCGGGCCGGGAAGTCGAGGATCAGCAGGTCGCCAGTTCGCCGGACGGCCAGGCGTCCGCCGAGGCTGTGGAAGATGACCTCGTCACCGGTGGCCAGGCCTTCGCCGAAGAGCACGTGGGCACTGGCCAGGGTGGCGTGGCCGCAGAGGTCGATCTCCAGGGTGGGGGTGAACCAGCGGAGGTGCCAGGCCCCGTCGCCGGGGAGCAGGAAGGCGGTTTCGGCCAGGTTGTTCTCCGCGGCGATGTTTTGCATCACCCCGTCGGGGATCTTCTCGTCCAGCAGCACAACCGCCGCCGGGTTGCCGCCGAACAGCCGGCTGGTGAAGGCGTCGACCTGGAACATCTTCAGCTTCACTTGCTGCCTCCTCCCGTGGCCGAGGCTACCGCTGACAGCCGGGTCCAGGACCAGCCGCGCGATTCGGTTTTGCCGTCCACGTCCCCCGAGAGGGTGACCTGAAGTTTGTCGGTGGTGACCAGCTGGTAGGTGATCCGTTGAGGGAAATCGTGGGTCTTGTTCTCGAAGACGGCCTTGTTTTCACTGCATTCTACCATCTTGAAAGCAGTGGCTTTTGCACCCCGGGGCGAGGCAACGTAGAAGATACCCTCGTCTGTCTGCTCGATGCGCAGGTATTCGAAGAAGGCTGAGCCATTGGCGCTGACATCACGGTTCAGGCCGAGCATCAGGCCCCCCGACGGGGGCAGCCACAGTTCTTCGGTGACCCGTCCGGCCGAACCGCCGTGCCAGTGGCCGGCCAGCCAGGCCAGCTGATCCAGTGTCGGATCATCGGTGGTCTGTGCTGGTGAGTCGGCCTGGAGCAGCGCCGGAAGGAGGAGAAGGAGTGTCGTTACGACCAACAGGGCAGGCTTCATCATATCCACCTCGGTGGTGTATCGATGTCTGGTTCCATGGCTGGAGACAGTATACATCTTCTGGGAGTGGACACCGGATCACCAAATAATTCAATTTTTTCAGTCCCCTGGCAAACTGCCGGACAGTAAAAAACGGGGGCCGCTGGGCGGCCCCCGTTGGTGGAAGTCAAATGTCGGCGCCCCTGATCGGGGCGCCGACGGTAGTGATCACTTACGGGCAGTAAGTGGTGACCCCGCAGGTGGCGGTCTCGTTCCAGCCGGCCGCGTCCAGTCCTGCATCCTCGCAATACGTGCAGTCGGTGGCATCGACGTCGAAGACCAGGGTGCAGTCACAGGTCGGCGGCAGGGCGGGGATATACTGGCCCCAACCGATGAACTTGGTCTCACCGCCGAGGACAACCATGTTGCCCGCACGGAGGTAGGAGATGTGCGCGCCGCTGCAGGTCGTCACACTAATGTTCCCGCAGATCTGGCGGGGAGAATCGAAGGTGCTTGTGACATAGACACGGACCTGGGTCTGCGTGGGCAGGGTCAGCGTAGCCGTGTCGCAGACCATGCTCACGTCGAAGGTGTCCACCGGGGTGGCCGGGGTGATCGCCACGTCGAGGTCGAAGTCACCGGCAGAACTGGCACCGCTCGCATAATAGGAGTCGGCCATGATGTAGTAGTAGCCGCCGCAATTGAAGGTCAGCGTTGCGGTTTCCGGGTCACCGATGAGGCCGGCGTCGGCGCCGCCGACACAGCTGTTCACCGGATCGTAGCAGTCGCTGATGACGTAGAGGGCCGGATCCCAGTCGGTGGTCGGCGTCAGGGTCAGGTTGAGGGTGTCGCCATCGTTGGCGTAGAACGAATACACGGCTTCCGGGCCGCTGGTGGCGTAATCGATGCAGTCCGCGGTGACGTCGACAAAGTTCCTTGCGCACTCGGTGGTACCGCTGAAGGTGCCGCCGGTGCCCACGTTAATAGCCTGTCAGCACTCATCGTTGGCCACCACGCCGTTCAGATACACACTGAGGCCGGTGTCGGTCCCATCGGTGTGGTTGTTGGTGCTCATGGCCCCCCCATGCTGCCTATGGTCATATTATCATTTCTTTTGCGACTTCTTCTTGATCTTGGCCCAGCTGTCGCGCAGGGTCACCGTGCGGTTGAACACCGGAGCTCCGGGCCTGGAATCCCGGCTGTCGGCATTGAAGTAGCCCGTACGCATGAACTGGCAGTGTGTGCCCGGTTCGAGCTGAGCCAGCGCCGACTCCAGTTTACAGCCGGTGAGCACTTTCAGCGAGTCGGGGTTCATCCCCGGCTCTGCATCCTCCTCGGCCTCGGCCAGCAGGTGGTCGAAAAGCCGGACCTCGGCATCCACCGCATGTTCCGCCGAGACCCAGTGCAGGGTTCCCTTGACCCGCCGGCCGTCCTCGGTGCCGCCGCCGCGGGAGGCGGGGTCGTGGGAGCAGCGCAATTCGACGATCTCGCCGTTCTCGTCCTTGATCACCTCATCACAGGTGATGTAGTACGCATGCTTCAGCCGCACTTCGCGTCCCGGGGACATGCGGAAGAATTTTTTTGGCGGATCCTCGAGAAAGTCGGTTCGCTCGATCCAGATCTCTCGGGAGAAGGACACCATCCGTGTGCCGGCGGTTTCGTCCTCGGGGTTGTTCTCTGCTTCCAGTTCCTCCACCTGGCCCTCGGGGTAGGTGGTGATCACCACCTTTAACGGGTCGAGGACGGCCATCAACCGGGTGGCCCGTTTGTTGAGGTCTTCGCGGATGTGGAACTCCAGCAGGGCCACGTCCACCTCGCTGTCCCGTTTGGCCACTCCGATGCGGTCGCAATAGCCCCGGCGGCGCAGGCCGGAGATGGTGGGCATCCGCGGGTCGTCCCAGCCGTCCACCACGCCGTCCTCCACCAGCTTGAGCAGCTTGCGTTTGCTCATCAGCGTGCGGCTGAGATTAAGGCGGGCGAACTCGATCTGCTTCGGGGTGTGGGGCACGTCCAGTTTTTCGATGATCCAGTCGTAGATCTCGCGGTTGTTTTCGAACTCCAGGGTGCAGACCGAGTGGGTGATTCCCTCCAGGGCGTCGGAGAGGCAGTGGGTGAAGTCATACATCGGGTAGATGCACCAGGTGTCGCCGGTGCGGTAGTGGCTCTGGTGGCGGATGCGGTAGATCAACGGGTCGCGCATCTTCATGTTGGGCGCGGCCATGTCGATCTTCGCCCGCAGCACGCGGGCCCCATCGGGAAACTCACCGGCCCGCATGCGGCGGAAGAGGTCGAGGTTCTCCTCCACCGTGCGCTCGCGGTTCGGGCTGGGGGTGCCGGCCTGCTTCACCGTGCCCCGGTTCTGCCTGATCTCATCCTCGCTCTGGTCGTCCACGTAGGCCAGGCCCTTAGAGATCAGTTCCTCGGCAAACTGGTAGAGCCGCTCGAAATAGTCCGAGGCATGGTAGAGGCGGTCCTGCCAGTCGAAGCCGAGCCAGCGCACATCCTCCTTGATCGACTCCACGTATTCCATATCTTCGGTCTCGGGGTTCGAGTCGTCAAAACGCAGGTTGCACAGCCCGCCGTATTCGGCGGCGATGCCGAAGTTGAGGCAGATCGACTTGGCGTGGCCGATGTGCAGGTAGCCATTGGGCTCGGGGGGGAAGCGGGTGTGCACACATCCCTCGACCTTCCCCTGGGCCAGGTCGTCGGCCACCATGGCGCGGATGAAATCGAGCTGGACGGCTGCTTCGGTTTCCGGTTTTTGTTCGTTGCCTGGGGGTTTCATTGCCTTAGGAACCTCTGTGGTGCCTCCGGGCGCACCTGGGGGGTGGAAAATTCAACGTTTGTTTGCCTTGAAATTCTAGCACAACCGGGCGGTGTGGTCAGTCCGGATCTTCGGCGTCGCGGGCACAGCGGAATCCGACGGCGATATCGACCCAGTTTGAAGGCAGGCCGTTGCGGAAGTGCAGCGGTGTGCACCCCGGGCCGGTGTGCCAGCCACCGCCGCGGATCACCCGGAAGCGGCCCTTCTCCGGGCCGAGGGGGTTCTCTGCCGGGGATATCGCGTAGTAGCCGGCATCGTAGCGGTCGATGACCCACTCGGCGACGTTGCCCGACATGTCGTGGAGCCCGAAGCCGTTGGGCGGGTAGCTCTCCACTTCCACCGGGGCCTGGTGTTCGGACTTGGCGTAGTTGGTGTGCGAGGCATCGACCTCGTCCCCCCAGTAGAACTTCTTTCCGTCTACCCCGCCCCGGGCCGCACGTTCGAACTCCGCCTCCGAGGGCAGCCGCTTGCCGATCCATTTGGCGTAGTCCCCGGCGTCGGCCCAGCTCACACCCACCACCGGATGGCGGGGCCAGTCCGGGCCGCTGTGGTAGCGGTCCATGCCCCAGAATTCGGGGAGTTTGCGGTCGGTGGCCTGGCAGAAAGCGAGGTAATGGGAGTTGGTCACCTCGTGCCGGTCGAGGTAGAAGGCGTCGAGGTATACGGTATGGGCCGGACTGCTGGATCCTTCGCCCTCGATCCCCATCACGAACTCTCCGGCCGGGATGAGGATCTCGGGTGTGGGAGCGGGCGGTGCCGCGGGTCTGTCAGGTCTGGCCATCCCGACCCCGCCGCAGCCAGCCGCGGCCAGGGCCATTGCGAAAACCAGCAGTGACATGACCTGCCGTGGTGACATCCTTGAACCGTTTCCTGGAAAGCTGCCGCTGTTACTTGCCCAGAACCCCCTGCTTGAGATCCTTGTTGGGCGGCTCGTCACCGAGCCAGATCAGGAGCAGGGCCGACTGGAACTCCCGGCCGGTTATCGTCCCCTTCACCTCTCCCTTTACGGAAACGGTCACTGTGTCGTCCAGAAACTCGATGACCATCTGGTCGCCTTCCTCCACCGAGGCCTGCATCCCATGGAATTCGTGTATCTGGGTCTTGATCGAATCGATGCTGGCGGTGTTCTTTTCGAAGCCCTCCTGCCAGGCGTCCTGGAGGTCGGATTCGGCCACTGCGCGGACAAAGTGCATCACGATCTTCTTGGCCTGGTCTGAAGCGGCGATGGCCTGACCGTCCTGGCTCTTGTTCTCCAGGTAGAGGCCCATCACGTAGACCTTGACCTTGAGAAAGGTGGCTTTGCGGGTGCCCAGGCCATTGAGCTGCAACTCTTTTCCGCCCACGGTGGCGGTGTCCGGCATGGTGATGCCGTCGAGGGTGCCGCAGAGGGCCGGCGGCAACTGGATCAGTGAAATGGCGATACAGACGGCGAGCAGGGTCAGTCCTGAGCGGGTGAAAAACTTCATGATACCGGCCTCCCTGGCCCCCGCGGGGGCAGCTGGGTCAGATTGAAGATCATCCGACTTGTTACCAGAGGTGAAATACGGTTGGATCCACTGGAGCCACTATATCCTCAACAGTCCGCCTTGTCATGCCCCGACAGCCACAGGCGGCGGTAGTATTGCAGGCTTCCGGCAAAGAGCGCCGTGCCGATGGCCGCATAGAGTACCGCCAGGATCGGGCGGGGGAGTGGTGAGTGGCGCAGGGTCACGCCGAGGGCGATCATCAGGGCCACCAGCAGCCAGCTGTGCCAGGCCTGGAAGGAGAAGAGACAGGGTCGTTCGCTGCTGCGGCAGATCCGTTCGATGTTCTTTCGGGCCACCCGGGAGAAGTTGAACCGGTGGATCAGCAGGCCGAGGAACAGGCCGCAGAGGCCCAGGAGCACGGACCAGGGCAGCGGCACAACAGCCAGCCAGCCCAGGGCCAGCCGGCCCAGACCCAGACCGACCACTGTCCAGACCAGCCCGGCCAGGGCCAGCAGCCACCGTTTGGGAACCGCCGGTTTGAATCGATGTCGCAGCATTTCCCCTCGTCGTGCAAAACCCCTGGTGTCAGGTCATGAAAATGAAAAGTACCTGACCCCATTCTTTTTCATCCTGTGATCCCCCGCCAGAGCTGGAACAGGGCAAAGCCGGCCAGGGCGAGGGCTGAAGCGCCCAGCAGCACCCGGGTCACCTTGGGCCCCAGGTCCCGCGCCTTGCCGAAGACGAGGATGATCAGGGCAAAGGTCCCCACCAGGGTGCCGTAAAAGCCGAACAGGAATCCGATTCCTCTTGATGGCGCTGAACGGAAGGCCTCGAGAAAGAGCGGGCCGGCCACCAGGCTCCAGTAGATGTATGGGCCGGGGCTGATAAGGTTCATCACCACCGCCTTGACCATGGTGGTCCCGCCGGGGTCCTGGGGAATGGCCTGCCGTTGCCGTGCCACACGCCAGCTGCTGAAGGCCCCCCAGGCCAACCAGAGCAGGAAGAGGCCGCTGACAATGTGCAGTGACCGTTGGAGTGAAGGGGGCACGCGGCTGAGCACCAGCAGCACCAGCAGGATGATCGGGCCGTCGCTGATCAGCGGGGCCAGGGAGATCCAGACCGAGCGGCGCCAGCCATTCTTCAGCGTCTCGGCGATGGCGTAGGCCTGGAACGGCCCCGGTTGCACCGCTCCGGCAAATCCCAGCCCAATCCCCTGGATGAGACAGGCGATCATGTTCCCCCTCCGGCAGCGGCAGCGGCCGCGTCCAGCACCCAGGTCATGTCCTCTCGCCACCGCCCCTCGTCCGCCGTGGCCAGGGGCTGGTGGCCGGCATCAGGGTACTCCGAGTACCGCTTCGGTCCGGCCAGGGCATCATACAGGCCTTTCGATTCGGTGGTGGAGATCCGCTGGTCGTTCGCCCCGCAGAGCAACAGGGCTGGACAGCTCACCCGGGAAGCGTATGCCACTGGATTGTGTCCGAATGCGTTGAACCCGCCGCGCACACCGCCCCAGAAAACCAGCAGTTCGGCCAGCGGTGATGGCGGCAGGTGCATGGCGCGAAACCGGCTGCGCACGGTGTTGAGCAGTGTGTCAAAGCAGCTCTCCACCACCACGGCCTGCGGTGCCGCTCCTTCAACCGCCACGGCCCGCAGCACCGCTGCCCCGCCCATGGACAGCCCGTAGAGCACCACCGGACTCTCGGGCCACCGCTCACGCGCAAATCGGCAGGCCGCCGCCGCGTCCCCGCTTTCCCGATAGCCGATGGTGGTGCCGCTGCCGGTGGAGCCCCCCGAGCCGTAAAAGTCCACCAGCACCACATCGCAGCCCAGGGCGTGGAGGCGGGCGGCGGTGGGCAGAAGATCCGCCTTCCACGCCGCGTAGCCGTGGAAGAGCAGGATCAGAGCCCGTCCTTTTCCCGGCCCGGGGATGTGCCATGCTTCCAGCCGGTGGCCGCTGCTACCGGAAAAGCTGTGGGTGGCAAAGGTCAGACCCAGGTCGGCCGGTGTGGCGATGCCCTCGGGACGGGGCAGGCTGACACCGGTGAGCAGGGTCCGGGCCGCCTGAAGGATGCTGAGGTTTTCCGGCGGCGGGGTTCGCACTCCGTTCTCCTCGAAGCGGGTCATCGCCCCGGCGTGGAGGAAGGCCGCGAGGTTCACCCCCAGGAAGGCTGCAGCCAGGGCCAGCCCGAGGACCCGTCGGATCTGCCGCCAGCGGCCGGTGAGCGGCAGGGGAATGAGCATCGGCACTTCCTGTTGGTAGCGGCGGTACTGTTCACCGAATTCGGCAGCCAGTTTCCGTTCCTCCAGCAGCGTTCCGATCAGCAGATAGGCGGTGAGGATCAGGTTGGAGACCAGGGCGGCGGTATCGATATCCCGGGAAACGGTCCAGATGAAGAGCAGGGCCCCCAGATACCAGGGGTGCCTGGTTCGGCCGAGAATGCCGCTGCGGCTGATCGTTCCATCACCGGTCAGTGTGGTGCCGCCGGCCGACCCCCTGAGGCCGAGGAACTGCTTCATGTCGTATTGCCCGGCCCCGGTGAAGAAGAAATATCCGCTGGCGGCCAGCAGGCCCAGCCGCAACGGAATCAGGACCCCTTCCCAACTGAAGATCAGGGTGGTCTGGAGGGATTTCCAGTAGAGCACCACGGCGGCGAGGGTGACCAGCGCGGTCAGGTTGTAGAAAAGGCGGTAGTGGTCACCGAGCTTTTTGCGGAGGGATTCGTTCACCGGCCCGGCGATCATCCCGCTGTGCAGCAGGCACCAGAGAACCCAGGCGATGACCAGTTGGGGCACCGATTCTCACTCCTCTCCAGCCGGCGGTTCTTTGATCTCCGCTGCCCACAACTTCTGCAGCCACTTCGTGCCCCGGCGCAGGGCCGGCGCAAAGGCGGCGGTGTCGTAATGGGTCGGGCCGTCCTCCAGAACCACCAGCCTGGCGTTCGTGCCCTGCTCCTTCATCTCCTTCACCGCCTTTTTGGCCGGGCCGAGGTCGATCACCTGGTCCTGCCGGCTGTGGATGGCGTAGAGCGGGATGGTCACCACCTCACCCGCGGTGGGCCTGCCGGCCACGGGCAAGGCGGCGGAAAAGATATCGGGGTGGCGGGCCGCCAGGTACCAGGTGCCCATGCCGCCCATGCTGAACCCGGTGACCGCCACACGTTTCGGATCGGCCGGCCAGTTGTGGAGAATGTGCTGCACCAGGGCCAGCGCGGCCTGTTCGCTTTGCGGATCAGCCCAGCCGCGGCCCGGGCAATCCGGGGCGACGATGATTGCCCCCAGCGGTTCGAAGGCCGGTGCGGCCAGCATTTCCATGAAGGGCATACTGTACCAGGGGGTCACCTCGCCGCCGTAGTGCAGGGCCAGCACCAGTGGAACTTGTTCACCCTTCTTCAGTTGGGGCATGGAGAGGGAGCAGCGAAGGGTGAGCCCGTTTTCCAGGGTGATGGTGGTCCGATGCCGGCCGGGTTTGGGGATAGTGTCATCCGCGCGGCCAGGTATGGTGACCGCCAGCAGGGGCAGGATCATCAGGATCAATAGAAACTTCATTGGTCATCCCCCCCCGCACGGGCCGCCAGTTCCATGGGCAGCAGGCCGGCATAGAGAAAGGCATTGGCCGGAACGGATACGCCGGACTCACCGCCCAGCCGCACCGTGGCACCGATGTGCGCCTCGAGCTCCGACGGCCGGCCATCCATGATGTCCCGCTGCATGGAGGATGTGGCCGCGGCCGGCAAGCCGTCGAAAAAATCGAGCGTTTTTGCCACCGCGTCACCGGCCAGGGGAACTCCCCGGGCGGCGGCCAGCCGGTGAACCTCCTCCATGGCGTCGGAGAGCAACTGCCTGGTCTCCGGGGTTGAGCGCACCGCTCCCACGGTGGACCGGGTCACCGCGCAGACCCCGGCGGTGGGGGAGACGAAGAGGAACTTCTCCCAGATGGAGGCATGGATGTTCTCCGGCCTGAGAGCCGCCACCCCGGCATTGGTGAACGCTTTCACCAGTTGCTCAACCCGCGGGCTCGGTCTGTTGTCCAGCTCGCCCAGGGCGATGAACGGTTCCACCCCCAGGTGGTTGATCCGTCCCGGCGCTTCGGCCATGGCAATAATGCGGCAAATGGCGCCCAGCACCTGCCCCCGGCCATAGAGGTCGCACAGTTCGGCTTCCGACTCCACCCCGTTCTGCAGGGGGATCAGCGCCGTGTCCGGCCCCACCATGGGACGGATCGACTCGGCCACCGCTGCCAGCTGCCAGGTCTTGACCGTGAAGAGCACAGCGTCCACCGGTCCGATGAGGTCGGGACGGTCGGTGGCCTGGAGGCCGGTGAGGGCCAAATCACCCCTGGGGCTGATCACCCGCAGCCCGTCATCCTGAAGCGTCTCGAGGGTTCGTCCACGGACGAGGAAGGCCTCGGCCAGGCGTCCGCCAAAATAGCCGCCCACGGCGCCGGCTCCGATCACTGCGATACGCACGTCAACGTCCTCCTCCCCTATCCTTCCTGCGGGTAAAGCGCAGCCCGGACCAGGTGCTGTCAATGGAGCAGACCTTGTAATCCACCAGTCCAGCGGCCAGGCCGGTCTCCCCGGAATTCCAGTGACAGAGGTGTACGCGACGGTTTGGCATCGGGGTCTCCGAAACGGTTGTGGATGGAGGTGGAAATCCCGCGCTGGTGAATAAAACCACTATGCCTCACAGGACCCCCGAAATCAATTCGCCTGTTCCCTGATCCAGGCCGTCACCCAGGACCACGGCCAGGGTGGCGCCGGGGAAGCCCGATTCAGCACGCACCTCGTCCAGTCGCATCTGGAGAAGTTCGGCGAGCTCGGTCAGGGCAGGGTCGGGATCGACGGGGTGGGTGGTGCAGGCGGCAATGGCGAGGAGGGACAGCAGCAGGGTCGGCAGCAGTTTCCTGGTCACGCGGGGGTTCCTTTCCGGATGAGTTCGGTGATTCTCGCCAGGTGGTAGACGTCGTGTTCGGCAAAAAAGTAGACCGCGTCCACCGTGCGCATCGGTTTGTCCAGCCGCGGGTGGTGGGCGGTGCGGCCGAAATCATCGGGGGACAACTGGTCCATACGTCCCACCAGCCCGCTGCGCCTGTCCCGCAGCCTGCCCAGGATATCCACCGTGGCAACCTGGTTGTAGTTGGCTTTTTCCGTGCGCCGGTTGGACATGTCGGCGGCGGTGAGTGGCTCCACACCGGCGTCGTAGTCGTTCAGCCGCGCCTCCAGCAGGTCGTCCACACTGATCAGGTGGCCCAGGTGCTCCCGGATCGACCAGCGGCCGGCATCTTCCCGGCGGGTCAGCAACTCCTCGGGAAGCCTGCGGACCATGTCTTCCGCGCGGCCCGGCAGGCCGCGGAGACGTTCCACCATCTCGGGGTGGAGCTCCACCGGGAAGTCGAAATTGAACGTCCGCTGTACCCAGTTTATCCTGGCAGTCATCCGTCCTTCCTTTTCACCGGCGGTTCGTAGCGCTCGTAGTAGCCGATCACCGATCCCGCAGCGTCCCGCACCGCCCGCATGTAGATTCGGTGTTTCTCGTTGTCAGTGATCCGCCGCTCCTCCTCGGTGCCGGCCTGGAACGCGGCCAGGCACTCCACCATGATCTCCCGCGACGTTTCGTTGTGGCAGTCGAAGAGCGAACGTCCCAGCAGTTCGTACCCGTCTGTGTAGTGCTTCGCAGCCGCCTTGTTCATGTAGCGGGTGACGTGGTCGGTGTCGGCGAAGAGCAGCGGATTCTTCAGACTGTCCAGAATGCTCTCCAGTAATTCAACGTGTGTCATGTTCATCCTGTTCCATGGTTGCGGTCCTGAGCGGTGAGGAACCGGTCCAGCTGGTTGGCAAAGGCGCGGCGGTCGGCCTGGCCGAAAGCCGCCGGGCCGCCGGTCTCCACGCCGGTGGAGCGCAGTTCGTCCATGAAGTTGCGCAGGGTCAACCGTTCCTGGATATTCTCTTCGCTGTAAAAGGTGCCGCGGGGGTCCAGGGCCCAGGCCTGTTTCTCGATCACCTTTGCGGCCAGGGGGATGTCGGCGGTGATCACCAGGTCGCCAGCCTCCACCAGATCGACGATCCGCTCGTCGGCGGCGTCAAAACCATTGGGAACCACCATGGTCCCGATCAGGGGGGATGGCGGGGTGCGCAGCTGCTTGTTGGCCACCAGGGTCAAGGGAACCTCCACTCGCTGTGCGGCACGGAAGAGGATTTCCTTGATCACCCCGGGGCAGGCGTCGGCATCGACCCAGATCTGCATGTGTGGTCATCCTTCCTCGGGAGATCCGACGGTCAGCAGGAGTGTTTGTCTTTCCCGCGTCGGTTGGACTGGAGTTTTTTCACCAGGTCCACGTACTCATCCACCCCCATGGAGGCGATGGCCTCGCCGATCAGGGGCAGGGGCAGGTTGTCCAGTGTGCGGAAGCGGACACACGACTTACCCACGTCAAAACGTTTCCCGGTGGCCTTGTAGTCCGCCTCGAACTTCCGGCGGGCCGTGTCGGAGCTGTAGATGCAGCTGAGATAGACCGCCATGTGGTTCTTCTGCGACGCGAGAGCCGCCAGCATCAGCGGTTTCTTGTTGTAGGTGTCGGGGTAGGTCTCCAGCGGTACCTGGTAGGTGATCATGCCCCAATTCATCACCTCTTCATAACCCGCGGGCAGGTTGGCCAGGATGACCTCGCGCACGGCCTCGATGGCCTCCCGTCGGTCCTCGGGCAGTTCCTGCAGATACCTGGAAACTGTGGTGGCCCTGGATTGCATTTTCCGTCCTCGTCTTGCAGTTCCCTAGTCGTAGCGGACCCCTTCGTACTCGATCCAACCGCCGGGGTGACGCCCCCGGGGGTCATGGTGCGTCCAGTGTACCACGCCGCCCTTGTTGTTCCACTCGTATTCCCCGCGGAAGCTGACCTGCCCGCCGGTGCCGTTCAACGGCACCCGGCGGGCAACGTCGATGTTGTGGGCGATGAGCAGGGTCAGGCCTGAGGGAATTCGGACGATGAACCGCTGGTGCTTTGAGCCGTGGGTGTCATCGCGGAGGATCTTGACCACCTCACCCGAACCCTCCACCGGGACGCTTTCTCCCATTTCCGCGAAAGCACGGTCGATGGCGTCGGGTTCGATCTCGGGGGCGCAACCGGCCGGGAGAAGGGCGATCAGCAGGCAGGCCAGCAGGAGCAGCGAGACCTCCAGGGCGGTGCGGCCATTTCGCCGGTGGGGGAGGGACCGGGTCAGGGCGTCTCGCGGTACGGTCCGTAACCATAGTATTTGGGCCATGAGTCTAACCTCACGTGGAGCCAGGGGACGCCGCCGCCGGCCGTGCTCACCCAGAGCGGCTGTTGGCCCACGGCCTGCTGGATCGTGCGGCCAACCACTTGCCAAAGGGCGTGGTTTTGCGCCAGCGGGGCACCGCGGGTAAAGGCGGCCAGGTGCCCGTAGGCCTCTCGTGGCCCACGGGGGAGAGGTGCCACAAGGAGTGCGTCGTGCCCCAGATTCGGAAATGAAATTACATCCCGCCGTGTTTCACCGTTGAAAAGGTCACTGAACGCTGACATGTCGGGTGGAAGATCAATACCGGGGCTGTCCAGCAGGACATACTCGAACCGGCGATCCAGACAGGACGCAGTCACCGGCGGCGTTTCCCAGCGGAAGGCGGAAAATGGCGCCCGGGAAAGCTGGGAGATAAAGAAGGCGCGGAAGGCCGGCTCCTGCTGCCAGAGGCCGATCACCTCGGCGTAGCTGAGCGGATTCCCGGCACGGAGCACCACAACTTTCACACCCCGGCCCCGGTCCAGTTGTTGCTCGTTGGCTTCGAACATACCAAGGGCGGCAACCGGCCGATCACCTCCCCGAGACCGCGGCCGAGTCCCAGGAGGTGATCGGCTGGTGTCAGATTCAGACGGCCACCCGGTCCTTGAGGCTTTTGCCAGCCTTGAAGGTGGGGTAGGTCTTCGCCGCCAGCTGGATCGTCTCGCCGGTGGCCGGGTTGCGGCCCGAGCGTGCTGACCGGCGTTTCGTGCCAAAGGTGCCGAAGCCGGTGATCCGAACTTCGTTTCCGGCGTCCAGTTCGATAGCGATGATGCCCTCTCCCGGGGCCGTATCGAAGACGCAGTTCACAACCTCCAGTGCCTTTGCCTGCGAAAGGTCACACTTCTTCGCCAGCTTTGCTGCCATTTCGCTCTTGGTCATCAGAATCCTCCTGATGGTTAAGGGCCGCAGCCCTCTTTCGCAGACGGGAATCCGTCAAAATTGCACCGGCAACCACTACCGTATCCCATCTGTCGAGTGTTTTTGAGACTTCTATGCCCGCAGTATATGTACATTTCCGTGAAAAATGCAATAAGAACAAGCACTATTTCGATCTGGTGAACTGCAGGAATTCCACCGGCGCACCATCGCTGACCACGAAGGCCACCACCACACCCTCGGAGGGGGAGTTCGGTTCGATGATCACTTCCTGCCCCTCCAGGGCCGTTTCCAGGTCGTCCACCTCGAAGGCCACGTGGGGCATGGTTTTCACCAGTTCGGGCAGCGGGCAGTCGGTTTCGTAGCGCATCCACTGGATGCCGTGGGGGTTGCTCCGGTGGTCGGTGCAGTAAAGCTTGTATCTTTCGAGATAGGTTTCCCCCGGCATCGGGGTGTCGGTGGGAATCCCCAGATGGTGGTATTTCTTCATCCTCTCACCGGTCTTTCTTGAAGTTCCGGCGGTAGTCGCGGGTGATCGACCGCCAGCGGTGCTTTTCCTTCAGTGCGGCCCGGACGTCCTGTTTTCGTTCGAGATGGTCGAGTTCCTTGCGCAGTTTGAGGAAACTCTCCAACCGGCCCCGGTCCAGGCTGCCCTGCTTCACGGCCTGTTGCACCGCGCAGCCCGGTTCCGACTGGTGACCGCAATCGGCATACCGGCACCCTTCGGCCAGAGTTTCCACGTCGGCAAAGCTCTTGCCCAGGCCGGATTCGGCGTTCCAGAGCTGGATCTCACGCATTCCGGGTGTGTCCAGCAGCAGCCCGCCCCGGGGCAGGAGCACCAGCTGGCGGTGGGTGGTCTTGTGCCGCCCCTTGCCGTCCCCGCCGCGGATTTCACCGGTGAGCATCACTTCGGCGCCGGCCAGCCGGTTGAGCAGCGTCGATTTGCCCACCCCTGAGGAGCCGAGCAGGGCGACGGTCTTTCCCGGGGCCAGCGCCGGGGCCAGCGCTTCCATGCCCGAGCCGTCCATTGCGCTTACTGGATGAACCGGGACCCCCAGCAGTGTTGATTCCAGGTCGGCTGCCGTCTGCTGTGGGGCATCTGCAAGATCGGACTTGTTCAGGATCACCCAGGGCTCCGCTCCGCTCTCCCAGACCAGGGCCAGGTAGCGGTCGATGCGGTTGCGGTTCAGGTTGGGGCCGAACGCGGCGACGATCCAGACCGTGTCCACGTTGGCCGCCATCACCTGTTCGTCGGTGCGCGCCCCGGCAGATTTTCGTGAGAACCGGGTTTCCCGGAGCAATACCAGGTGGATCTGGACCTCTCCGCCCCGTTCTTCCGATGCGGCGACCCAGTCGCCAACCACCGGCAGGTCGGCGGGGCCGGCGGACTCGTGGCGCAGGCGGCCGGAGACCCGAGCCGGCTGTTCCGTCTCGGCGGTTCGGATTCGATACTGGCCGCGGTATTCGGCGACCACTCTGGCCGGAACGCATTGCGGCAGATCGGCAGCGGTGAACTTCCGTGCCCAGCCGTCGTCCCAGCCGAAGTCCTCGAGACTCATGGTTCCCCCTTCGTTTCCGGCCCAGTGTACTACACCGTCACGGCGCGGCCGTTGTCATTGCTGGAGAGGGCGAGGAGGAACGGAGCGGCCCGCCCGGCCCATTCATCGGGTGAAGGACAGGCTGCCGCGCCGTCACCCCAGCAACTGCGCAGCATGTCGGTGTCGATAACCCCGGGGTTCACCGCCACCGCGGCCAGGCCGGGCGGCAGTTCCTGGGAGAGCGCTGCGGTGAGCCCTTCCACCGCATACTTGCTGGCGCAGTAGGGAGCCACTTCCGGCGCGGTCGAGCGGCCCCAGCCTGAACTGAAATTGGCCACCACTCCGCGGCCCCGGTCGATCATCGCCGGGAGAAAGGCGCGGATCAGGTTGGCTGGCCCGCAGACATTGGTCAGGATCACCGACCGGAATTCTTCATCGGTAACCTCCCACAGGCGGGCGTTGCGGTTGATCACCCCGGCGTTGTTCACCAGCAGGTCCGGTGGGCCGCTCTCGCCCAGAACCGCCTCGGACCAGGCCCGCACCGCCTCCCAGTCGGTGATGTCGAGAGGATCGAAACGGTGCGGCGCGCCGAACTCGTCCCGCAGTTCCTCGATGACCGATTTCGACCGCCCGCAGCCGATGATGGTGTGGCCCATGCCGGCCAGCTGTTGGGCCAGTGCCCGGCCGATGCCCCGGGTGACGCCGGTGATCAGGATGGTTCTGCTGTCACGCATCACTCTTTTTCCCTTACTGCTGTCGTATGAAATTCGTTCGCCCCCACCGCGGTGTAGTGATCACCGAACTTGTGCCGGATATCGCTGCTCCGGGTCATCTCATCCCTTTTTGGGCCGGCGGCTCCAGCGGTGGATGATGTAGCCGTAGATCACGACGTTGATCAACAATACGGCCGTGCCCAGCACAATCTGTACCTGACGGGTCAGCCCCGCCGGGTAGATCAGCGGGATCAGATAGTGTTCGATGAACCCGCCGCTGTACCCGGCCTCGCCCCCGGCCCGGCGCAGCCGGTTCTCCAACGGTGTCAGCGGGCAGATCAGGCCGGTGAACTCGATCAACACGCCCCACACGGCGGCCGGGAGGTGAACCCAGACCGCTTTCGACCACCGGATCACAAGCAGGCCGCCGAAGACGACAAGAAGGATAAAAACGAAATGCAGCACCGCCACCGAGTCGGCGGCAATCTTGTAGAACATTCAGCCCTCGTCGACGGTATGGGCCGAGGTCAGGTCCCCCACACTGAGCGCCTGGACGCTCCGGCGGGCTTCAGTGATGGTGCGGCGGTGGTAGTCCACCTGGCCCAGGTGATACCCCAGGTGCACCGCCAGGTGCAGCAGGAACTCGCCAGCCTGCAAACGCACCCCGGCCACCGGCAGGGGATACGGTTTCTCGAGGGCGGGCTCGGTCAGCGCCGCGAGCCCGGCTTTCACCGCGGCCAGGGCCATGTCTATCCCGGCCAGCAGTTCATTTCGCGGGATGTCCCGGGCCATGAATTCATGGTCGCGGTCCCTGACATAGCCGGTGCCGCCAAACTGTGCGCCGATGTAATGACGCAGGTTGCCGGTGAGGTGCAGGGCCAGGGTGCCGGCGGAATTGGTCACCCCGGGCACCACGGTCCAGATCTGCCGCTCGTCCTCGTAGGCCAGCAGTTCGCTGCGCAGGGTTTCCAGCTCTCTGCGGATGGTTCCCTCCAACTGCTCGATGAACATCATTTCTCCTCCGTCCCGACTCAGTCCGCCGGGGCCATTCTGACCCAGAAGAGGCCCCGGAAGTCCCCTTCGCTGAACCCCCGGGCTGCGTCTTCGGGGTAGAGGGCATCGATCTTCTGTTCCACACCGGGCGCCAGGGTCTCGCCGTGGCATTTCAGGCACGCCGGCCTGATGGTAATCGGTTCGACGTAGCCATGGCCCCCGTCTTCCAGTTCCACCAGGGTTGCTCCGGTAAGGCCGGGGTCTGCGGCGTATTTCTCCAGCAGCGGCTCCATCCAGGGGGCGGGCGCGTTGGCCCTGTTCCGCAGGCGGTGGCTGGTCCGGCCGAGGGTGATGCCTGTGGAGCCGGCTTCGGCGGCGATTCCTGGGGCCTGTTCGCTGCAGACCTGGAGGGCCGCCTCGGGCCCCTCTTTCAGCCCGTTGACCAGGGCTGACATCAACTGTTGCTTGAACGGCTTCAGCGCTGCGGCTCCCTCTTCCATCAGGCTGTCCTCGTCAGGACCAGCCAGGGCCAGGACGGCCGGCACCGCTGCGGCCAGGAAAACCATGGTCAACAGGTGAAACATGAATCTGGTCGAGGGCCTTTTCATGAAGATACCTCCAGCACCGGAACGATATTGAATATTTTTCAGGATGAATCAGTTGTTCGGGTCAGATTGTAGCGTGTTCTTAGCGTTTTTGACAAAAAGACGAAGAGCGATCCGAGAGTGAAAGCGGCCACCGCTCCGAGGATCACCGTCATCCTGCCCCAGGGCAGACCGAGGTCGGATCGCTGGGCAGCCAGTAGCGCCGTGGTCCGAATCCACTCCAGGGCGGCGAGGAAGAGCGCTGCCTGGACCAGACGGGCCGCCAGCGGGTGACGAACCAGCAGGAGCAGGGGAGCGGCGAGACAGAGGATTGCCAGAACCGGATTTCCGTATCGCAGAAAGTGGGCCGCGATCAGCAGGGTGCTGAGCAGTACCGGCAGCAACTGGAGCAGTGCGATGATTCCGGCCTTCACCTGGTGTTCCCTCCCTCATCCGCCGGTTCGTCAGGTTGACTGTGTGACGCTTCTTCATCTGCCGGGCCACGGAGCGGATAGCCGGGGATAAAGGCCTCGGGAAAGACCACCAGTTGTGCGCCCTCACCGGCAGCTTCGCTGATCAGTCTGCAGGCTTTCTCGACGGTGGCTTCCTTGTCCAGGAAGACGGAGGACGCCTGGACGGCGGCGATCTTGAAACTCTTTTGACTCATCGGTCTCTCCTGGTGCGGTGTTTTCCCGGATCCCAGCCCTTGTTCTCCAGCCACCGGCGCCCCGACTGTTCGGCACCGTCTTCGATGGAGGTGGCCATGCTGTCGTTCCAACGGTTGAGATACCCGAACAGGGCCACCACACCGAGCAGTTCCACGATTTCCCCGTCATCCCAGTGGGAATGGAGCCGTGCTTCCAGTTCCGGCTCAACGGCGTTGGGGATGGTCGAGGCGGCCAGGGCAAAGTCCAGCGCCGCCCGTTCGGCCTCGCTGAAGGCTGGATGGCTGCGGTAGTCCCAGATGTTTTCCAACTTCTCCTGCTCCGCACCGTAGCGCTCGGCGGCCCGGATGGTGTGGGCCTGGCAGTAGCGGCAGCCGGCGGCGTGGCTGGAGACATAGCCCACCAGCCGCTTCAGCGAACTTGTCACCCGGCCGTGATTTTCCATCACGGCCTTGTTCAGTGAGATGAACGCCCTGGCGATGGCCGGCCGGTGCTGCATGGTGAGCACGCTGTTGGGGCAAAATCCGAGCGTTTCGTTGAAGAAGCCGGCGAGGTCACGGACGTCGTTATCCGTGTCTGGCGGCAGCGGGTTGACCAGCGGCATCTCAGGGCTCCTCTAAAAAAGTGCGGTTGATGTTATCTGGATCAGTATATCGTTGCCGGCCCCACAGGGGGGCGGCCGCCGGGGGGATTGGCACCGTGGCCCCCTGTTCCCGGCGAGTGAGCCACCGGCACGGGGCGGTCAGCTACGCGGATTTACTTTTCGAACCAGCTGCGCCGCACCGTGGGCCGCCGCCGGCCGAAGAGAATGCGGCGGAAGACGGAGGCGAAGAAAATCAGCGTGCCGCAGGTGATGGCCAGGTCTGCGGCGTTGAAGACCCCGGTGTGCAGCCCGCCCAACTCCAGCAAGAGGAAATCCCGCACCGAACCGAATCGCAGGCGGTCAGCGAGGTTGCCCAACCCGCCGCCCACAATCAGTGCTGCCGCCAGCAGTTCGGCCCGGCCGATGCCGCTGCCGCGCAAAGCAAAGAGGCAGACCAGCAGCAGGGTCACGGAGACCAGCAGCACAAAAGCGGCGAAACGGAGCCGTGGGTCGAGGTGTGCTCCCGCACCGAGAAACCCGCCGCTGTTCTCCACGTACTGCAGCTGCACCATTCCCCATAACCGGCTGACCTGGATACCGTCAGCGAGATGGTTCGAGGCCAGATGCTTGGTGACCTGGTCACAAATCAGGCAGGTGAGCGCAACGGTGGCGAGCACTACAGTGCGGACAGTCCGGCTGGCCAGTTTTTCGTCGTAGGCCATGATGGTTTGTCCTTTCTCAGCGATGGTTTGTCCTTTCTCAGCCGGTTTTGCCGAAACGTGCCGCCAGGGCCTTCCAGGCCGCTGCCACCGGCAGCGAAGGAAGAGCATTGCTTTCGGGTTTCACGGTGATTCCGGTGCGCAGCAGTCCCTCCAGCAGCAGGAATCCTCCGGCCAGCCCCAGGGGCACGGCCTGCTTCAGCGGGATGAGGCTCAGTTCCCACTGGAACAACACCCCGCGGAGCATCTGCCAGCCACAGAACGCTTCCACCAGTGACGACAGCAGTCCCATCAACCGGGGGTGCCACCAGGGCAGATGGTTCTCCAGCAGCCGCTGGCCGCTGGCGGGCAGGCCACCGGCGAGGAAGAGGATCCACAGCAGAACAGTGAGGACCATCTGCATCAGTGCTCATCCAGATCGACGTGTTGCTCGTCGAAAGTGGTCACGGCCGCACATTCACCCTTCCGGGAGTCAGCAGCGGGTGAATCCCCGGGACACCAGCCCGTTGAGGACCAGGGCCACGGCAAAGACGATGCAGCTGGTGAAGATCGTGATGGTTTTGGTCAGCAACAATATGGCCAGCACGACCGAGATGCCGAGAAGGATCAGCCCGGCGATTTTTCTGTTCATCGGTCCATACCTTTGAATCGGCCGGAAATCAGCCCTTGCCCGGCCAGTTGAGGTCATCTTCACCATGCTGGCTGTCGTGGTAGGTCACCACCGGCCGGACCAGCGGGTGGTCGATAAAGTCCTTATATGTTTCGTCACCGCGCTCGAAGGCGAACTCCACCCACTTGCGGAGGATGTGGTGCTCCACGTGGGCGGGCAACTCGTCAAAGGACTCCTCTATCTCGAATTTGCTGTCCAGCAGTGCTTCAAGCCTGCGGTCCGACGCGGTGTAAATCCACCGGTCGGAGGGGCCTCTGGACAACTCCATTTCGGTACAGCCCCGCTTGAGAATCACCGCGGTGTCCGGTCCGAAGTTCTTGTGGACCGCCGCCG